>Ga0209024_1000061_pt1 | contig 238954 bp, 219 predicted proteins | sample AutmiccommunBRH5_FD_187380 | JGI IMG/M metagenome (GOLD analysis project Ga0209024, IMG submission 187380) | Deep subsurface microbial communities from Mt. Terri, Switzerland - Autotrophic microbial communities BRH/5 (SPAdes) (version 2) | ecosystem: Environmental > Aquatic > Deep subsurface >...
CGTTCTCGCGACACCAGGCGCTGCGGCCGGCCTCGTCCAGGCTCGCGGTATGGATCACTGCTTCCAGGCGCGCCGGCCCGGTCCACAGCCGATCTTGTGAATCACTCAGCGCTTCTGACCGCCAGCGGGACAGCGTATCGGTGCGCACGCCGAGTCCCCGAGAGACCTCATCCAGCGTTGCGCTCTCAGGCGGCAGCAAGCGCGCCACCGCTTTGGCCTTGAAGGCCTGTGAATACCTTGCCATGCATCAACTCCTTGCCCCCTGCAGCGTACCTATTGAGGGGACAACTATCTTGACGCAGAGGGCGGACGGCAGCACCCCTCTCCCGCTCGCGGGAGAGGGGTCGGGGGAGAGGGTAGTTTTGCTACAGCCAGCCTCACCGCCCGAACAGAATATCCGCCTGCACCGCCCGGCCGCGATCGTCGTAACTCATGTTGTAAACCCCCGCCAGCCGAAGCCCGCGCTCGCGCAGCCAGGCGATCACCTCATCCGCCAACGACTGTCCCGCGTACAGCTCCAAGAAAGAGCACTCCACATACACCCAGGCGAAGTGCTCCAACACGTCTTCGCAACCGACCATCGCCGGCAACTCGAAGCCCTGCACATCCAGCTTGAGCAGCGTCGGTGCGACGATTTCTCCGGCAGGCAGCGCATCCGAAAGCCGTGTCACGCGAATGCTGGCCGTGCCCGCCTGCAAGAATGGTTTGATTGCCAGACCAGAGGACACCTACACCAGTGCAACGCTCACGCCCAAGGCCTCTGCCGCAGCGGCAAGACCACGATCCAGCGTGCGCACCCGGGCTCCGTGCCGGCTGGCAACCGCCAGGTACAGGGCATCACCCGCGCGCAGGCCGGTGGCGTGCTGATCCGCGAGGCGCGCGGCGGCCCGGAAATCCTGCCCCGAGACCGGCAACACCTGAAAGGAGGCTTCCACCAGAGCCGTGAACACCGCCAGGGCTTCCGCCCGATCCGGCGCGGCCAACTGCCCGGTCCGCACCTTGACGGACATCGCCGCCGAAAACTCCGTCAACACCCACTCACTGATCGCGAGCATCCCCGCGGCCTGATCCGCCAGCCACGCCTGCATCCGACCGGTCGCCGGTTCGCGGGTCAATGCCGCCACCAGAATGCTGGTGTCGACGTACAGCATCAATACCGGCTCTGATCGCGCACCTGGCGCATGAACTCGCCCGCGCTCTGCGGCTGCTCGGCCATGCGTGCGGTCAGCTCCCGCAGCGCATCGGCATCCACCGGCCGCAGCACCCGCTCGGCACGAATCAGTCGGGCCACCGGACGGCCCCGCTTGGTAATCACCACCTCGTCACCTGAAGCCAGTTGCTCCGTCAATTCGCTCAAGTGAGCCTTGGCGTGCGCAAAGCTCACGATTTTCTCGCCCACACATCACCTCGTGACCATATTACTGGTCACATGGTAGTCGACGCCATGCAACGACAACACAGATGATGCGCCCTGTAGCCCGCAGGATAGGCAAAGCATAGCGTGCCCACGTGGACCTACCCACACGCGGCCCCCGTCCGAGCCAGGTCACACACCCATAGCCCCGAACCATGTGGGCACAGCCGCAGGCTTTTGCCCATCCTCGGCTGCTACAGCCGTGCATAACCGGCCTCCCGTTGACTTCGCACGGCCAGGATGAAAACCGTATCAATCGCCGCGGCATAGCGATACAGCGCCACATACCCGCGCGCACCCCGACCGATCACCAACTCGCGATTGCCCGCGGTGTCCGGACGGCCGATCAGGGGATTGCGTTCCAGCACGTCGATTGCCGCGATGATGTCCTGCAACCGCGACGGGGCGTCCGCTACGTCGTACTCGGCAAGATGGGCCAGAATCCGGTCAAAGTCATCCGCAAGCTCCGGAGCCAGCTCGATACGGGACACCTTCAGGGCGCCAGCTTGCGCGCCGCCGGCCGCGCGGGACGCTTGCCCTCCATGCTTTGCTCAAGGTAGCGCCGCATTTCCTGCCACGGGATGGTCTCGCCGGACGCCACGATGTCCGCATACCGCTGGTTTGCGGTCTCGTTGAAATCCTGCCGCAAGGCTTCCTGTTCGGTTTTCTCCACAATGGCTTGCAGGATGAAGCCGTGGGTTGTGGTGCCTGATCGTTCCGCCGCCAGACGGATACGCTGTTTGAGTTCATCCGACAGGCGAATGGTCGTGGTGGACATGGGCCGCTCCAGAAGCAAAATGATGTAGCACTTTAGTGTCACATGCTCGCAGGTTTCCGCGCCGCAAGTCCAGCCGATATCGCAGCTAACCCCTCACCCGGCTTCGGCTGCCAGGAGGGCTTCAGCCTCACGACTTCATCCCCGCAGAACCAAACCCATCTGCTTCGACGCATTGTCAGCGCAGCTGCGCTGCTCGATCGCCCGGCAAGCCGGACTCCTACAATCGATCCCGCCGCCGCACCACGGACGGCAGCACCCCTCTCCCGCTCGCGGGAGAGGGGCCGGGGGAGAGGGTAGTTTTGCTACAGCCAGCCTCACCGCCCGAACAGAAAATCCGCCTGCACCGCCCGCCCATCGCTGTCGTAGGCCATGTTATAGACCCCCGCCAGCCGAAGCCCGCGCTCGCGCAGCCAGGCGATCACCTCGTCCGCCAACGACTGTCCCGCGTACAGCTCCATGAAAGAGCACTCCACATAGACCCAGGCGAAGCGCTCCAGCACATCCTCGCAACCGGCCAGCGCCTGCAACTCGAAACCCTGCACATCCAGCTTGAGTAATGCCGGTGCGACGATTTCTCCGGCAGGCAGCGCATCCGAAAGCCGTGTCACCTGGATGATGGCGGTGCCGGTTTCCGTCGTGCCGGGAAACAGTCCGCTCTGCCGCGCCGTGATCGGCAACAGCGAAGATGAATCGTCCCGCGCGGACACGTGAATCGTCGCCTCCCCCGACCCCGGCCCGATGGCCGCCTCGACCAACCGCGCCTGGTCATCGCCCGCAAACACCGCCCGATACAGCGCCGCCGGCCCGGCCAGCGGCTCGAAGGAGACGATGCGCGCCTGCGGAAAAACATGCCGCGCCGCGAGCGCAAACTGCCCCCGGTTGGCGCCGATGTCCACCACTGTGCACCCCGGCCCGAGATTGCGCAGCACGCGGGCGTGCTCGACACCCGCCGCCACCCAATGCCGGCGCAGCGCCGCACGCCAGGCGGTCATGACCAGGATGCCCGCGAGCTTGCGGGCCTTGGTGATCAGATTGGCAATCACGATTTCTCCCTAGTGCAAAAGCGAGACCCCCGGCTTTGCCTGGGAGCCATCCAAAACTTGATGATGCAACGCTGTAGTCCTTCAAGATGTGCAAAGCTCAGAGCGCCCTTGTGGACCTACCTCGCCGCTTCCGGCCAAACATTACATTCCAGTCACCGATCTGGCGTAGCACGACGCCGTGTTCTATCCGTGCCGCTACGCGCAAGATGACTTCCGGTTTGGCCGCTTTGGATGGAAATCCGCCGATCATCGGTCACTCTCCAGGGTCATCCTGTCATACCGCTGGGCCAAATCTTTAATCACTAGTGTTCCCTCGCTTAATCAGCACAACTTGCGCAAAACTAGTCAAAGCAGGGATAGGGTGGCGACTAAGAACTGCTGACAACCACACATGTACGTTTTTCAAAAAAACAATCTTTTGGTAGTAGGCTCCGTGTCCATAAAACCCAAGATATTCGTCAACTTCATAACCCAACTCTTCAAACCTTGAGATCCAAGACCGCAGCGGCCCGCGACACCAGCTATAGCGAGCGGGAAACTTGCTAAGATTGCCCGACCGCTCGCGGCCGGGCTGAACCAAATGGAGTAATTTCTCGGCGGCTGCCTCCGGCAGCAAGGCATTGACGACAAACGGTGGTGCAAATAGGGTAGGGAAAAAATGAAACGCATAACCGCCGTCGTGCAGGATCGAATGAATATTGCGGTGAAATTTTTCCCCGTTGGGCACATGTTCAGCCAACATCCGACTGAACGCAAAATCGTATCGTCCCTTAGGCAGAACATCATCCACACAAATATCTGCGCAAACTTTCATGTAACTGGCTGGTGCCTTATCTAGTTCTGCTTGGGAAATATCAAGCAGCGTGTACTCGATACCACAGGATGCGACAAATTCAGGAGAAAGGGTCGGGTTAGCACCACCACCAATTTCTATGATTCGCTTGAATCCATGATCAGTGACCATACCTTCGATCCGAGAAATAACATTTTGCCAAGCATAGTCAGAAAGACCGTATTTAATGTAGGTCATAAAAGCCCCAATGGAACACTGAATTACATTTTTCCATTTTCGCCGGAATTACCGTCTAGAAACGCGGTCTCCTGGGCTTTGCGGGGGGTTCCATAGCAACTTGTATTTTGTGGACAATCCTATGTAACAATGGACCCGGATCAAACGACACAACCATGCCCCATCCGAACATTCGCTACAATGGTTACCCTATGCCCAATAAGATTGCCACGCCCGCACGCGGATAGGTTGATGCCTATGGAGGTTTTCGCGCCAAAACTAAAAGATGGTCCTTGCCGCGCGCAACTCTACTAAGAGCAAGTGCTACTTTTTCGAAAAAGAACGATGGATTCGCAAGACCAGCCTCACCCTGCTTTCTTGGCCTGAACAGGCGACGGCAAATCCTTCTTAAGGTAGCGCCACTCGTTGCCGAATGATGCGTCACATGCCTGACCATCAAAGGGGCCAAGCCTGCACTCTTAATGCCCCTTAAAAAACTTTTCTCACTGAAAAAAGTGATATGTTCCGGATAATTAAAATAATACCAAGCGCCACCGAAAAGCCGCACGGCCATCGTTCCTACATTACCCGTGAGCGCGACGAAGAACCCCCCGGGCGCTAAAAGTCTCCCGATTTGGGAGAACGCGATTTCGGGCGCCGACACATGTTCAAGTACATCCATCATAAAGATTAGATCGTAACGCAACTCTACCTCACCGCCGAGTTCTTCAAGCTTAAATTCGAATATTGTCAAGCCCTTTGCGCGAGCTCGCTCTGCAGCCTCGTGGTTGAACTCGACTCCATGCCGTACCCAGCCTTCTGGCAACTGTGCCAGCAGCGCTCCGTCCCAGCATCCAACATCGAGAACTCTTTTTCTCTTATTGCTAGCAACCTCAATAGGCAGCAAGCCAAATATCCAATTCAAGGATAAAGTTGTACCACCGCGATCCACTATTTGATTCGCAATTCCATTCTCCTTGGCCCAGGGATTTGGGATCCATCGATGCTGGCAACGTGTGCAGCAAAAGATATCACTCCGACCAAATTCACCAACGGCGACAGTCGTACCCGCCTTTCGAGACTGAGAATGACAGACGGGACACTGATTCATAGATTCGCACTCCAAAGCAAAAAGATTGAGCAAATTTCACTAGCAATTAGTCCTAGTTAATACTAACGACGAGACAAGCGGTATTTTGAGGAGACCAAGGACGGGAAATCGGGTCAATGAAACTGAGTGTCGAGCGGTTACCACAATAAGAGTAAAATCAATTGGTGCCACGTTAGCGACCCAGCTTAGCGGCTTTGCGTAGCCAAAACCTAGATTCAGAGTGTGCCAGCAGGCAATTACCATCATGTTGGTTTACCTTGAATCCTGCGCGCTGCATTTCTTAACCAGGGGACGCGCGAAGCCAGAAATGCCCTTAAAATAGAAAGGGCGTTAATTTTGTATAACTTCCGGTTCAAGAAATTATCCAATTCAGCGCAAGGAACCATCTTTTCAGGCGCCTTAATCTCCCCTGAAATATCTCTAGTTTGAATATGTCCACGAGAATCACTCAGCCGCTCGCCATGCATGCCATCTATACCGAAACCTATGTTGCTAATCATATTAGCTGTTGGCGTGCACGCCAACCCACCATTTCTCCAACATACATTTAACCATCTGAAGTCCCAGTTCTTTATTGTGTACGCATATTTAAAAATATATCTCCAATAAAGTCGAACCACGAAGGAATCTCCGACATTGCTGTGCAATATATTATTAAGCTTTTCATTTTCCAGGATTGCCTGATAGTTCTCATGGAAGAGTGTCCAGGCGCGCCTCCATGACGCCCACCCCCAGCTTATTGCATAAATTGAATATAAATATGTCGAGTTAATTTCGCTGCTTGGAAATCCGATATTTGATCCATTGATCCACATGATCCGATGGTCATTCCTGTACTTTGCTAGCAACTCATCGCAGTATCTAAAGAAACTCATGCTGGGCACGCAATCATCTTCCAGCACTATGCCCTCGTCTTCGTTATCAAAAAACCAATCAATGGCTTGTGGGATGCTAGTGTGAGATCCTAAATTATGTTCATTAATCTTAAAAAAGACTTCGCACGGCCAATCGACTTCCTGAAACATATCGAGCGTTTTTCTGCATTTGGCAGATTCTCCGGCTTTATTCCTTCGCGGCGCGTCGGCTGCCACATAAAGTCGTTTTGGCCGCGCAGCGCGTAACACATCGAATACTGCTCTTGTTTCATTTGGGCGGTTAAACACGATAATCAATACTGGATTTTTTACCTCGTACATGAGCAATCACCAAGCCGAGCGTTAAGTAAGGTCTAAATAACCCACGTTGTTAGTCTTTCTGATCGAATTTAGGTCTCGGAGTCTAAAATTCAGCTCTTTTTTGTAGCCATTTATCTCGAAACCAGCGTCTTTCCGGATTTGTGGCCAAGTGACTAAGGAAACAATCTATATTTTTGGCTCTAAACTATGAAGAGCTATCCGGCAGGCTACAATTTGGATTATTTGGATCTTCCCTAGCTTTAAAATTTAATTTTTCGCGTTTTACAGCCACTGAAGAAATGGTGTGTTGCTCCGCCGAGAGCATCGCCAAAGCGGTCTGTTCAAACAGAAACACCGATCACCCATGCCACGGGCACTTCCCACAACCGCTGGTCCATCGTCGCCGGAGATAGGCGAACGTAAAGCCTATTGCCATATCGGAGCGTATGGGTCATATGCGTTTGCACTCAACTCCCAGGCAATTTTCCCACCGCTCCCAACGTTCTACTTCATGAAATTTGGGGTCGGCTGAATCACGGAATGCGGCGGGCCTGATGTCCGTAAATCCGGCTCTTCTGAGTTCTGCCTCAATGGATGGAAAATCCCACATCCAGCGATGCCTAGAATTACCTAATATCTCTCCTGCCAAACCCTTTATCCCACGGTTTCTGTGCTGGTCTCCCAGCCCAGAAGAACACATAAAATCCAGTGCCGCTGTGAGCGAGTTGGCGCTTTGATACTCATGAATATAGAAAGCCAAATCAGGCAGTACAAGGCGAAAGATACCGCCCGATTTAAGAAGCGTCCTTGTATTACCAAGTGCAATTCGGAAATCGTCCAGGGCAAGATGTTCCAATACATGGGAGCAATATATTCCGCAGCAACTCTGCTCCACCATTGGAAGCCCCAAAACGATGTCGCCATATTTCACGTTATCGGGAAAAGGTGCTGTATTTCGCTTTAAGAGTGCAGACAGCGTTTTGCCAACTACCGGAATTCGTTCCATTTTAATGGTCGGGGATGAATCGAAGTTCAGCCATCCATCAGGCGCGTCCCAACCACAGCCATACTGCAGATAATGCCCTTGTGTCATCTCTTTGCCCTTCCTAGTAAGTGCTCAACGATCCTCTCGAAATCCTTGGTCTATTTTTCCGATGTATGGCTCTGGACCTTCTACGCCGAAACCGGCCCCGTTCATTCACGCAATGCGGCATCCTCCGCCAGTGTGTGCATGACGGCGCCCAACGCCGCGTTGTCTTCGGGCGGTACGATGTAGTCGTTGCCACCCTCCTCGACGCGATCACGGATATCGCCGGTCATCTAAATGAAAATGATCGGCAGGCCGCAGGCCATGGCCTCGTTCACCCAGCTTAAGTTCGCGGCGCAGCACGTAATGCCTCTTGCGGCCCCGCCCGCACCCGGTTTCGAAATGCGGTATGTCTATCGGATCGCCAGTCCCTTTTATTTCAATGTCCACCATTCACCCCGGGGGGAAAAGCCCGCTGCAAGCCGGATCGCTGAACGACGCGGCGGGGTTTCTGCCATAGATGCCCGGGCACTGTGGAATGCGTCTTTCCGGAAAACAACGACAAGTAAAAAACGACTGCCGCGAGATTCATGTTGAGCATTCGTGGATAGGTCATCGCGTAGATCAGATAACCCAGAATGATGCTGATCGTTAGATGGTTTCTGGATTTCAATGCATCGCGAAGTCCCATGCCGATCAACAACCCCATAGCAAGCAGCAACATCAGGCCGCCCTCTCCTGCTAGGCGCAGGAACCCATTGTGAACGTCAGCTAGCGTATCAATCCCTTGGCCAAGAATCGGTTGAGCCATGAATATATCGAAAGCCTCCCGCCATCCAGAAAGACGGCCAGTCAGTCCGCTGTCAACGCCCCGGTATGGATCGTCCCAGAGCAGCACCTCATTGCGTAGAAACAGCCATGCTTGAATGGAGTGGTATTGATAAACAAACAAGCCAACTCCAATCGCGATGAGCAGTGTCGACGCTAACGCAAGGTGCAAGGAGGTGAACAGGCTTTTCCATCTTGTGGATCGCCACACATAAATACCAATGCTACCAACAGCGGCCAGCAGCGCACCCCTGGATTGAACCAAGAAAAACAAAAGCATGACCACAGCAAGCGGAAACGCGCGAGCCCTCCAGTGCGGCAGGGCCAACGTGCAAGCTGTCAGCGCAAAGCCAAGCTCGCCCCACCAGTTCGGGTGGATGCCGAAAGGACTTTGGCGAGCGGCCAAGTCACTTGGTTGCGTGCTCGCTACTATTGCCAAGATCACCAGTGGTGTCAGCAGCAGAGTCAGGTGTCGCAGCAACGTCTCGGTCAAGAGGTTGGCCGCTACCCATTGCAGGGCAAACAATAGGCCAATGATTCCGGCAACGTGGGCCAAGACAAACTCCAATGGAACAGAGGGCTTTGAGTAATTGCCGGTATTGAAAAGTATTGTGCTTATCATGACGATAGAAAGTGCACACAACATCACGATGTTCCTCCTGCGCAGGCGTGTATGGCCTGGGAGCAGGAAACCCAAAACAGCAATAAGCAGTACAAGCCCTTGAGCAAGAACCAAAACCGGAAAACTGCCGCCAGAGAGTACAAATCCATACGCCATTGCGGCCAGAGCGATGGAAAAGATCCAATGAGACCAAGCGCTACATTTCATAATCTGACTTTCCAGTAACGCGTGACAGCGCACTGATCGCGGTACGCGCGTCAAGTAAGCAGAGTTTGTGCTGCTCAAAGCACGCGAACCTTTGTGTTCGCATGAAACTGTTGGCGAGCTCGGCCAATGGCCGTCGCATCCACCCTCAACCGGCGCTGAACCAAGATGACCAGCAGCACGTTCCACAGCATTAGGCTGGTTCCTGTCGCAATGGCTGCGCCGGCGATGTCCCAGCGGGGAATCAACAGGGCGTTCAAGGTGACGTTGGCAAGCACCCCGGCAATCATTGCCTTCAACGTATCGTCCTGGTGGCCGGTCATATCCAGCAGGGAATTGGCCGGGCCGGTGAAGGCATTGACCAGTTGCGCCGCAGAGAGGATGGCAAGTGCGATGGCGCCGCGGGCAAAGTCGGTGCCGAACACCGCCGCCATGATGGGCCCGCCCCAGAGAATCATGACCGCCGCAAGCGGCAGCGCCGCCGCCGTGGCGCCGCGGGCGCTCCAGGTGACCAGGCGTTGCAGGCGGGCTGTGTCCCCGGTTGCGTAAAGCCGCGCAAGGCTGGGCTGGATGGCCATGTTCGTGATGACAAGCGAGAAAGCCACCAGCTCTGCGCCACGCACCGCGGCCTGATAGACCCCGGCCGATTCGCTGCCGCGCAGTGCGGCCAACATGAGGATGTCGGTCTGCATGTTGATGATGTTGATGCCGGCAATGAACAGCAGTGGCAAGGCGGCGCGCGCCCAGGTGCGCAGTTCATACTCGGGCCTGGCCTGCCACACCGCCGGCGGAATGCGCTTGAGCAGCAACACGGCGCCAACGCCAAAGGCCACAGCAGCGGCTGCGAGTCGCGCCACAATCGCGTATTCGGGAGACAGGGCAGAAGTACCACCGTGGACGAACCACCCGCCGCCCACCAAGGCCAGAAACAGCCCGGGCATGATCAGGTTCTCCGGCAATTGCCCAAGAACGACGTTATGCAATCCGCGCAGGGCCGCCGAGCGCACGGCCCCTAGCGCGGTGAGTGGAATCAGCAGCATCGCCAGGGAAAGTGCGGCGGCCTTGTCGGCGCCGAATCGCTCGACGAATATCCAGATCATGCTTGCCACAAGGCAGACCATGAGGAGCGATGCGCCGAGGACGGCCTGGTTGCCGCGGATCAGCAAGCCGCGCATCCGGCCCCATTGCTGGCGTGCGCCATAGCTGGCGAGCAAGCGGATCACCAGCGTGGGCAGCCCCAGCCCGGTGGGCACCGTCAGCAGCAGGGCGAGCGCCGTTGCCGTGGCATAGACGCCATAGCCCGCGGCGCCCATCCAACGCGCCAGCACCACGCTGGTGAGCAGCATCAGCAGCTTGGAGGACAGCGCCAAAGCGGCACTGCCGGCGGTTGCCCGGGCAAGGTGTTGGCGCAGCGTCCCCTGCCCGCCCCAGAGCCCGCGCAGGCGGTTGGCGAAAGTCAGGGATTGCACTTCATGGACCATGAATACCAGTGATGAAGGATGTTGGAATCAATCGTCTTGCGCCCGGCGACAGGCGGTATGGCAGGGACTTCTACGCCCCGACTTACCGGCTGCCACTGGCCGCTCTGCAAGCGCTGGGGTAATGAAAAGGCGGTATCAGACATTCCGGGCCGTCTTGGTGACGCTGGAGGGGGTCACCCCGGTTGCGTCCGACGGCGGGCTCGCCCGCCACAGCGACACGCAGGGAATCTTGCTGCGGTCGCAGCGGTGGGCGTACTTGCGGGCGATGTCGGTGACCTCCTCCAGCAGGCCGTCGCCCAGGGTGATGGGCTCCAGGCCCAGGGCGAGGAAGCGGTCGTTTCTGACGTGCAGGTCGTTCTCGTCGGCCTCGTTGCGCGGGTTGGGCACATGGTCGATCCTGGCGCCGGTGCGCTCGGCGATCATCTGCGCCAGGTCGCGCACCCGGTGGGTCTCGGTCATCTGGTTGAAGATCTGCACGCGGTCGCCGGGCTTGGGCGGGTTTTCGAGCGCGATCTGGATGCAGCGCACGGTGTCCTGGATGTGGATGAAGGCGCGGGTCTGGCCGCCGCTGCCGTGCACGGTGAGCGGGTAGTCGACGGCCGCCTGCATCAGGAAGCGGTTGAGCACGGTGCCGTAGTCGCCGTCGTAGTCGAAGCGGTTGATGAGCCGTTCATCCTGGCGGGTCTCTTTCGTCTGCGTGCCCCAGACGATGCCCTGGTGCAGGTCGGTGACGCGGACGCTGTCGTTCTTGTTGTAGAAGAAGAACAGCAGCTGATCCTGGGTCTTGGTCAGGTGGTAGATGCTGCCCGGGTTGGCCGGGTAGAGGATCTCGTTTTCGATGTGCTCACCGTCGTCGGTTTCCACCTTCACCCGCAGATAGCCCTCGGGGATCTTCATGCCGGCGGTGCCATAGCCATAGACGCCCATGGTGCCCAGGTGGGCGATGTGGATGTCCTGCCCGCTTTCCACCACCGCCGCCAGCAGGTTGTTGGTGGCGTTGAGGTTGTTGTCCACTGTGTAGCGCTTGTGGGTGCTGGACTTCATTGAGTAGGGCGCGGCGCGCTGCTCGGCGAAGTGGACGATGGCCTGCGGTTGCCAGTCCTTGAGCAGGTCAAGCAGGCGCTGGTAGTTCACCGCCACGTTGAAGTTGTGGAAGGCGATGTCGCGGCCGGAGACCTCCTTCCAGGCGCGCAGGCGTTCGCCCATGGGGCGGATGGGGGTGAGGGATTCGCATTCCAGTTCGATGTCGATCTGGCGGCGCGACAGGTTGTCGACGATGGCGACCTCGTGGCCGAGGTTGGACAGGTGCAGCGCGGTGGGCCAGCCGCAGAAGCCGTCGCCGCCCAAGACCAGGATTTTCATGGCATTGCCTCCATTCGCTTACATCGGTGAAGCCCGGCGGGCGGGATCAAGCCGCCGCTCCGGAGTGGGGTCCCGCGCATCGGCCCGAGGGCGGGCCTCCTACAACCAGCGGCGCCCTCGCCGCGATCGATCCGGGCATCCCCACCAACCATCGGCCCGGGGGCGGGCCTCCCACAACCCACAACCAGTGTCCCCGTGGGAGCGGCGCCCTCGCCGCGATCGATCCGGGCATCCCCACCAATCATCGGCCCGGGGCGAGCCTCCCACAACCCACAACCAATGCCCCGTGGGAGCGGCGCCCTCGCCGCGATTCAATGTTCATTCCGCCAACCATCGCCGGAGCAGGCGGCAGCACCAACCATCGGCCCGGGGGCGGGCCTCCCGCACAGGGGGCACCGTCAATAGGCATTGCGGTCCCACAGCACGCGAACCACGGTCAGCGCGATGATTTTGAGGTCGAGCCACAGGCTCCAGTTGTCGATGTACCAGAGGTCGTGCTCGACACGGCGCTCCATCTTTTCCAAGGTATCGGTCGGGCCACGGTAACCATTGACCTGAGCCCAGCCGGTGATGCCGGGCTTCACGCAATGCCGCCACATGTAGGCCTCTACCCTGTGCTTGTAGTACTCGTTGTGAGCCAGGGCATGGGGACGGGGGCCGACGATGGACATTCTGCCCTGCAATACATTGATGAACTGCGGCAGCTCGTCGAGGCTGGAGCGGCGCAGGAAGGCACCGAATCTGGTGATGCGCGGATCATCGCTGGAGGCCTGGGTGACGGTGCCCTCCGGCTCTTCGTGCAGGACCATGGTGCGAAACTTGTAGACCTTGATGGGTTTGCCGTCACAGCCGTTGCGGCGCTGCTTGAACAACACCGGGCCTGGCGAACCGAGTTTTACGCCGAGTGCAATCGCCAACATCAGCGGGCTGATCAGCGCCAGAATGACCACGGCCAACACCCTGTCCTCGATCGCCTTGAGGATCCGGTTGATGCCCTGCATGGGGCTGACATTGAGGTCCAGGACGGCCATTCCCGCAACCTCTGAAATGGCGGGGTTCAACAGCCGGAAATTCTCGATACTGGGCACATAACGGATGCCCACGGTGCTGTGGCGCAGCTGGTCGAGCAGTTCCGGGATGCGGTGTTCGCTACCCGCCGAAAGGGTCAGCCATACCTCGTCGATCGACTGCCGCTCAACGAAATCGGGGAGCCTGGCCAGCGGATACGCCGGAATCTGGCCACACTTCTCGACAGGAGGCCGTCGCGCTTCGTAAAACAATGCGGCAATCTCCAGGCCACTCCAGGCGGATTCCTCCAGCTGCCGGGCGACCGCCGTGGCCTGAGGCCCGGAACCGACGAGGACGATGCGCCGCAGGTTCCAGCCGCGTTTTCGCGTTTCCCGCAGGGTGACGGCCATCACGCCCCGCGCCGCTACCAGTGCCAGACCACCGAACCCCAACCAGAGCGCCATCCAGCCCCGCGAAAAAAGGACGTTGGTCTTGGTGGCCACCCCCAACACCATCAACGCCCCACCGACCAGCAGCCACGCGAGCAGCAGCTGGCGCAGCTGCGCCGAGGTCGGACGGCCGCGCCAGGAGTGATAGATGCCCAGTGCGGAAAACGCGACCAGCGTGAGCAGCGCGCCCAGCAGCAAGGCGATCTGGTAGCGCTGTGGCAATCCCCAGCTTTCCAGGCGGATGGCATAGGCGGTCCATCCGGCCAGGATCACCACTAGCGCGTCGAGCGCCCGCGTAACTCCCGAGAGCAGACTGGAATGTTCACGAAAACGGCTTTTTCTCAGCATGGGCCCCTGCACACCGGCGGGCGCCGGAGCTTCCAGTGGACCGCGAACGAGGGTGAATTCCGTCGCCCGTGCCGGGTCCGGGGAGCGCGATGACCTGTCGCTCGGTTGCCCTTCCCCCTCTGCTGCGCTTTCATGAGGTCTCATCCGGCTGCCTCTTGCTTTTTTACTTTACGACATCGGTCACTTCGGCTGCGACGGGCTCGCTGCTCGTCTCGTCGAGCGCGATCCGAAACCGGTCCCGAAATTCCAGGCCAAAGGCTGCCAAGAGCCCCAGGAAGCCACCCAGGAAAGCGCCGAGCACCGCAATGGCCGCCCTGGACAGGCCAACGGGCTCCAGGGACTGCATGCCCGTTACCACTGCCCGGGTCTCCAGCAGGTTTTGCATTCTCAGCTCCAGGCGTTGAATGGCCGCGTCCTGGATGCCTTGCTGGCGTTGGTTGTCGCGCAGTTTGTTATTCAGATCATCCCGGCGCTGTGCGAGCCCAACTTGAAACCTCTCCTCCAGGTCTGCCAACCGAGCGCGGTTCTGCTGGACCTCGTTATCCAGCATCAACAGGGTCATGGCGCGAGCTTCGTCGTTGGCCTCCCGTATCGCCTGCGCGCGATGCTTTACGGCCGCTTCGATCAGCGAGTTGGTATCCTCGATCTGCTGGCGCAGCAAATCGCCGGTGAGGTCCAGGCGTTTGAGGTCCGCGAGCAGAAACCGCTCGCGGTCTTTCAATTCATCCAGACCGCGTTGTGCCCGCTGCTTTTCCAGCTCTATACCGCTGCGCAGCAGGTTGAACATCCGACTGTGGTCATCGATCAGTGTCGCGGCCACCTGCTCCTGTACTTGCCGATGCTTCGGCGCTTGGTCGGCTTTGCCTTCCGATTCCAGAATGATCAGCTGGCTGTCCTTGGGCACCCGGGCATCGACCTCGAATTTTTTCGCCTCATCGCCGGCCTGCTCGCGGTAGTCCCGCAATGCCAGCGGGATGTAGCTCTCGGAAATCTTGGCGAGTACTGCGGGCGGCGGTTCTATGGGAACCGTTTTGCCGTCCTCGACGTGGGAGCCCAATTCGACGGTGGTGGTGTAGGCGTATTGCTTGGGGAGCAACAACGCCCACAGCACGCCGAGCGCGGTCACTACCGCCACGGTGGTCAGTACTGCCCGGCGCCGGCGCCAAAGCACCAGGCCGAGGTCCACCAGGCTGATTTCATCGTCGTATCCGCCATCGGTGGGCATGGGCGGTCTTTCGCTGGACTGTGCAGTGTGATTCACAGACATGGTGATACGTCCTGCCAGCCTGACGGCCGCGCGCCCAGACGGCTGCGTTCACGGCAGATTGCCAAACCCCGCATGCACTCCCGCCAGATGCTGGGACGGGTGCGCAAATCGTGTCCAGGGTCTTGCCGCGGCGCCCGGGGCGCCACAGTAGACCGGCAGCGCAATGCACCTGAGGGCAGGGAGGTGTGCCTGTTCGGCGCTGCGTGGCCTGACCGGCCTACGGGCCTGGGGACGGGACTTTGGGGGGAGTCGCAAGGCCATCCATCACTGCGAGATCTGTTCATCCCCGGAACTCCCACCAACCCTGCTGCCTTGCGCTCGCTTACATGCACTATGTGGAGCACTGAATATGCCCGATCCGCTACGGCGCCCCGCACCGGGCGTCGCCGGGAAATCCTGGCGACCCGGATCGGGCGCCAGCATTGTGCAATGCCGGGCGCACCCAGACAATCGGGCTCTCGCGCCCGACCCGCGGGACCGGCCAAGTTTGCCAGCACCCGGCGGATTCCTGCGCGTTCAGACACGCAGAAAACGCGATCCCTGTCACAGATATCGTGCAATTCCCGGTGCGCATCCCCTGCGGCACCGGGGTTCGGTATCGTCTGGCGACTGCGGGCCCGCTCTTCCCGGCCGGGCGGGGATCAACCACTCTCTGCGGCCAGCTCCTGGTCGCGGTGCGAACCCGCCTTGAAGATACTTCGGACCACCAGGAAGAACACGGGCACGAAGAATACCGCCAGCAGGGTGCCGGTGATGACACCGCCCAGCACCCCGGTGCCGACCGCGTTCTGGCTCTCGGAACCGGCGCCGCTGCTGAGGGCCAACGGCAGCACGCCGAGACCGAAGGCCAGGGAGGTCATCACGATGGGCCGAAACCGCAGCCGCACCGCATCGAGGATGGCATCGTACAGGGGCGCGCCGCGGGCCTGCAGATCGCGGGCGAATTCGACGATCAGAATGGCGTTCTTTGCCGACAAGCCCACAGTGGTGAGGATGCTCACCTGGAAGAAGATGTCGTTGGGCATGCCGCGTCCATAGGCCGCGAGCAGCGCACCGATCACCCCCAGGGGCACCACCAGCATGACCGCGAAGGGTACCGACCAGCTCTCGTAGAGGGCCGCCAGGGCCAGGAATACCAGCGCGATGGAAAGCGCGTAAAGGACCGGCGCCTGAGCCCCGGACTGGGTCTCCTGGAGCGAAATACCGGTCCACTCGTAGCCGAAACCCGGCGGCAGCTTGGCGGCCAGTTCTTCCATGGCGGCGATGGCCTCGCCGGTGGCGTGTCCGGGTGCGGCCTCGCCGACGATCTCCATGGCGGGCACTGCGTTGTAGCGTTCCAGGCGCGAGGCCTTCTTGGTCCAGCTGGTGCTGGCGAAGGCGGAGAATGGCACCATCTCACCATCGCGATTGCGCACGAACCATTGCTCCAGGTCGCGCGGCTGCATGCGGTAGGCGGCATCGCCCTGTACATAGACCTTCTTGATGCGGCCATTGTGCAGGAAGTCGTTGGTGTAGTTGGAGGCCCAGGCAATGCTCAGGGTCTGGTTGATATCCTCGATGGCGACGCCCAGGGCACGGGCCTTCTCGCCGTCGATCTCGATCTGGAAGTGCGGCGTGTCCTCCTGCCCATTGGGCCGCACCTTGGCCAACCGCGGATCCTGGGCCGCCATGCCCAGCAGCTGGTTGCGGGCGGCGAGCAAGGCCCCGTGGCCGCGGTGGCCGTTGTCCTTGAGCTCGAACACGAAGCCGGCCGAGTTGCCCAGGGAACGAATGGGCGGCGGGTAGAAGGCGACGGCGCGGGCGTCCTTGATCTGCGAGAACGCCTGGTTGGCACGCGCAGCCACGGATTTGACATCCATGCCCGGTTCCTCACGGTCATCCCAATGGTGCATGCGGATATAACACTGACCGTTATTCTGACCGCGGCCGGTGAAGCTGAACCCGGTCACACAGTAGACCGTCCGGATGGTGTCGCTCTCCTCCTCGCGGTAGTAACGCTCGACCTTTTCGAGCACACCGCGGGTGCGCTCCATGGTGGCGCCCACCGGCAACTGCACCTGGCTGAACATCAGGCCCGGATCATCCTCGGGCAGAAAGGCGGTGGGCATCCGCGAGAACAACAGGCCGACGGCGGCCACCACCACCCCATAGATCACCAGGTAACGGATCGGCTTGCCGATCATGCGTTGCACCAGGCCGCGGTAGCCTTCGGTGGTGCTGCGAAAACTGCGGTTGAACCAGCCGAAGAAGCCCCGCCGCTCATGCGACTCCCCGGGCCTGATGGGCTTGAGCATGGTGGCGCACAGCGCCGGGGTGAGGATCAGGGCGACGAATACCGACAGCACCATGGCGGAGACGATGGTGATGGAAAACTGTCGGTAGATGGCACCGGTGGAACCGGGAAAGAAGGCCATGGGGATGAATACCGCCGACAGCACGGTGCCGATGCCGATCAGGGCGCCCTGGATCTGGCCCATGGACTTGCGCGTCGCCTCCCGCGGCGACAGTCCCTCCTCGGACATGATGCGCTCGACGTTTTCGACCACCACGATGGCGTCGTCGACCAGCAGCCCAATCGCCAGAACCATCGCGAACATGGTCAGGGTGTTGATCGAAAAGCCGGTGGCCTGGAGGATGCCGAAGGTACCCAACAGCACCACCGGGATGGCGATGGTGGGAATGATCGTGGCACGCAGGTTCTGCAGGAACAGAAACATGACCAGGGTGACCAGGATCACCGCCTCGATCAGGGTCTCGACCACGCCGCGGATCGCCACCTGGGTGAAGGGCGCGGTGTCGTAGGCGAGCTGCATCACCATGCCATCGGGCATGAAGGGCTCGAGCTCGGCGAGTTTTTCCTTGACCAGGGCCGCAACTTCCAGGGCATTGGACTCGGGCGCCTGCTGAACCACGATGCCGGTCGTCTCATAACCCCGGAAGTGGCTGAGGTACTGGTAGTTCTCGCCGCCCAGCTCGACGCGGGCGACATCGCGCAGATAGACCCGGGAGCCATCCGGATTGACGCGCAGGAGGATGTTCTCGAACTCTTCGGGGGATCCGAGCAGCGTCTGCCCGATCACGGTGGCATTGAGCTGTTGCCCGGGCGGCGCCGGGCCCATGCCCAGTTCGCCGGCGCGAACCTGGAAGTTCTGCTCGCGGATCGCCGCGGCGACGTCCGCCGGCGTGAGCTGGTAGCTGGTCAGGCGCTCGGGATCGAGCCAGACGCGCATGGCGTACTGGGAGCCGAACAGCTGCACGTCGCCGACCCCGTTGAGCCGGCTCACCGGCTCCAGGATATTGGCGGCGACATAGTCCGACATGTCATAGCGGTCGAAGCGGCCGTCGGGCGAATAGAAGGCCACCACCATGATGGCGCCCGGGCTCTGCTTGGTGACCCGCACACCCTGGTCGCGCACCGTCTGGGGCAACTGGGGCATGGCCTCCGAGAGCTTGTTCTGCACCTGGACCTGGGCGATATCCGGATCGGTTCCCGGCGCGAAGGTGATGGAGATCTCCCCCACCCCGGCGGCATCGCTCTTCGAGGACATGTAGAGAAAATTGTCGAGCCCCACCATGTTCTGCTCGATGATCTGCACCGCGGTGTCCTGCACGGTTTCCGCGGAGGCGCCCGGGTTCTGAGTGCGGATGTTGATGGTGGGTGGCGCGACATCGGGATACTGTTCGACCGGCAACTGGGTGATGGCGAGGGCGCCCGCGATCATCACCAGGATGGCGATCACCCAGGCGAAGATGGGCCGGTCGATGAAGAAGTTCGACATCTCAGTGCGCCTCCGCGGCGCCGCTCTGCTCCGCCTCGCCCGCCGGTACCGTGGTCACCTCGACGCCCGGGCGAATCTTCTGCAGGCCTTCGACCACCACGCGATCTCCAGCCTGCAGCCCGGACAGCACCAACCATTGGTCGTCGACCGTGCGGCCCACCTCGATAAAACGCTGCTCGACGGTGTCGTCCTCCTTGATGCGCATCACATAGGGCTCGCCGGTGTAATCAAAGGTGACCGCCGGCTGTGGCGCCAGCAGCGCATCGCGGCGCAGTGCCTGATCCAGGCTGGCGCGCACGAACATCCCCGGCAGCAGCATCTGGTCCGGGTTGGGCACGGTGGCGCGGATCACCACGTTGCCGGTGCTCTCGTCGACGCGGACTTCGGAAAATTCCAGGGTGCCGGGATGCGGGTACGCCGAGCCGTCCTCCAGCTTGATACGTACCGTGGCGGCGGTGTCGCCGGCGGAAACGATATTGCCCGCGGCCAGATCCCGCTGCAGGCGGGTCAGTTCGACACTCGACTGGGTGATATCGACATAGAGCGGATCGATCTGCCGGATGATCGCCAGCGGCTCTTCCTGCTCGGCTTCCACCAGGGCGCCCTCGGTCACCAGGGAGCGGCCGATGCGCCCGGTAATGGGCGCGCGGATGCTGGTGTAGCCGAGATCAATACGCGCCAGATCGCGCTCGGCCACCGCCACCGCCGTGGCTGCGGTAGCTGCGGCAAACGCCGCGGCGGCATCGTCATATTCCTGCTGGCTGACCAGCTTGCGCTCGACCAGCTTGACGAGCCGTTCGCTGCGCAGTTGGACAATGTCTTCCTGGGCCCGGGCCTGCTGGACGGTGGCATCGGCACGCGCCAGGCGAGCGCGGTAGCTGCTCGGGTCGATCTGGTAGAGGATTTCCCCCGCCTCCACCAGGGCGCCCTCCTTGAACAGGCGGCGCTCGATGATGCCCGCCGCCTGGGGCCGGACTTCGGCGACGCGGTGGGCGACGGTACGGCCAGGCAGCTGGGTATCGAGCAGCACGTCGCGGGTGCCCAGGGTCGCCACCCCCACTTCCACCGGACCGGGCGCCGGCGCCGCCGCCTCGCCACCACCGTCACACGCGGCGAGCAGCAGCGACAGCGACAACAGAACGACCGGAAGTGCTGGGCGGGAGCAGTAGGGCATGGGCTTCTCCTCTCGATACCGATGGCACCCTGGTTACAGCGGACGGGCGTTACCGGTCGGGATTCCGAGGTCGCCGTTATGCAGGGGCGTCGATTGCTGGTTGCGGCATCTTTGCCAAGGGCGTGAAAACCGCAGGCGCCCCTTTTTCGATACCAAGTATCGCGCAGGATTTAAGCTTGAATGATCCGGGCAACGCAACCCCGATTGGCGCAGTGCAGTAACGCGTTACGCCGGATGCGCTGCGCTTGTCTGATCTACGGTAGCACGGGGGTTGTACCCCGGCGCCTTCGTCATACGCAGGTATGCTTCGGTGGATGCGCCTGCGGCTTATCCACCCTACAAGCTTATCCACCCCACAGCCCGTAGGCCGGATAAATCGGCCGCCAGGCCGATGCATCCGGCGGGTTTTGCATCTTTTTTGGTGGATGCGCCTTCGGCTTATCCACCCTACGGGCCTACGCGCCATGGTTCGACATGAACGCGGTGCGGCACGGCATGGCTATCACCCGTAGGCCGGATAAATCGGCCGCCGGGCCGATGCATCCGGCGGGTTTCGGTGGATGCGCCTTCGGCTTATCCATCCTACAGGCCTACGCGCCATGGTTCGGCATGAACGCGGTGCGGCACGGCATGGCTATCACCCGTAGGCCGGATAAACCGGCCGCCAGGCCGGTGCATCCGGCAGGTTTTGCAGGTTTTGGTGGATGCGCCTTCGGCTTATCCACCCTACAGGCCTACGCGCCATGGTTCGGCATGAACGCGGTGCGGCACGGCATGGCTATCACCCGTAGGCCGGATAAATCGGCCGCCAGGCCGGTGCATCCGGCAGGTTTTGCAGGTTTTGGTGGATGCGCCTTCGGCTTATCCACCCTACAGGCCTACGCGCCATGGTTCGACATGAACGCGGTGCGGCACGGCATGGCTATCACCCGTAGGCCGGATAAACCGGCCGCCGGGCCGATGCATCCGGCGGGTTTCGGTGGATGCGCCTTCGGCTTATCCATCCTACAGGCCTACGCGCCATGGTTCGGCATGAACGCGGTGCGGCACGGCATGGCTATCACCCGTAGGCCGGATAAACCGGCCGCCAGGCCGATGCATCCGGCAGGTTTTGCAGGTTTTGGTGGATGCGCCTTCGGCTTATCCATCCTACAGCTACAGGCTCAATAGGAGCGCGGCAGTTCCAGCACGTTCTGGCAGATGAAGTTGAGCACCATGTTCTGGCTGACCGGCGCCAGGCGCGGCAGCATGGCCTCGCGCATCAGCCGCTCGACGTGGTATTCCTTGGCGTAACCCATGCCGCCGTGGGTGAGCACTGCCTGCTGGCAGGCCTTGAACCCGGTTTCCGCCGCCAGATACTTGGCGGCGTTGGCTTCGGCGCCGCAGGGCTGTTTGTTATCGTACAGCCAGGCTGCGCGCATCACGGTGAGGTAGGCGGCCTCGAGTTCGATCCAGTTTTCCGCGAGCGGGTGCTGGACGGACTGGTTCATGCCGATGGGACGGCCGAACACGTTGCGGTCCTTGGCGTATTGGGTGGCGCGGCGCAATGCGCTGCGACCCATGCCCACGGCTTCGGCGGCGAGCAGGATGCGCTCGGGGTTGAGTCCGTGGAGGATGTACTGGAAGCCCTTGCCCTCTTCGCCGATACGATCGCCGACCGGTACTTCGAGGTTGTCGTAGAAGGTCATGTTGGAGTTCACCGCCTTGCGGCCCATCTTGTGGATTTCCTTGATCTCCACATGGGCCGGGTCCATGTCGGCGTAGAACAGGGTCATGCCCTCATGGGGCTTCTGGCACTGGTCGCGCGGTGTGGTCCGGGTCAGGAGCAGGATCTTGTCGGCCTGCTGGGCGGTGGTGGTCCAGATCTTCTGGCCGTTGATGATGTACTTGTCGCCGTCGCGGCGGGCGAAGGTCTCGATGCGGGTGGTATCCAGCCCGGCGTTGGCCTCGGTGACGCCGAAGCAGGTCTTCTGTTCGCCGGCGATCAGCGGCGGCAGCCAGCGCTGTTTCTGCTCCTCGGTGCCGTAGACCACGATGGGCATGGGGCCGAAGACGTTGATGTGCACTGCCGAGGCCGCGGACATGCCGCCGCCTTCGGCTACCGTAGTCATCATCAGGGCGGCTTCCTGGACGCCGAGCCCGGCGCCACCGTAGGCCTCGGGCATGGCGATGCCCAGCCAGCCGCCCCTGGCCATGGCCTGGTAGAACTCCTCGGGGAAGACGCCGGTGTCGTCGCGCTCCAGCCAGAAATCGTCGCCGAAGTCGCCCATCAACCCGCGAATGCTGTCGATGATGGCCTGCTGTTCTGATGTGATCGCAAAATCCACTATAGAATCCTCTTTAGGTTTGGATCGTATCCAGTTGATTATTTATCGGTTACCGCGGTGATCTTCGGCCACAGTTGAGCTGGTCCCCAGCTCAGCACGGCCTCTCCCAGGCGCCGCGCCCAACGCGTCTCGGCACCGAATTCGTCGCGCCACGCCCAGGCCCGGCGGGTGAAATGATGCAGCCGGTGCTCGTAGGTAAAGCCCATGGCGCCGTGTACCTGGTGGGCCACCGCGGGGCCGTTGCTGGCGGCCCGCCCCAATCGGGTCTTGGCCGTGGCGATCTCTACCCAGGCGTCGGCGTCGATGGCGCCGCCGGCGGCGGCCACGGCTTCGGCGGCGGCGTCGGCGGCGGCGCTCAGCGCCGCGACCTCACCGGCGAAATCCGCGATCATGTGCTGCACGGCCTGGAATTTGCCGATCGGGCGGCCGAACTGAACCCGCTCGCCGGCATACTGAATGGTCAGCTCCAGGGCGGTTTCGAGGGCGCCGGCAGCCTGGACCGCGCGAATCACGGCGCCCATGGCGTCGAGGTGGTTTTCATCGAGGTCCGCGACGGGTGCACAGGCGACCGGGCGCACGGCGGAGAACTCCACCGCATCCCAGGGCTCGCCGGCCAGGCTCTGGCCTTCGCGCAATGCGCAGTCATCGCGCGCCAGGGCGGCCACATGCAGCCCGGCTTCGCCTTCGGCGAGCACCAGGATCTGGGTGGCGTTGCGGGCGTGGGGAACGGCCAGCGCCGCGCCGCTCACCAGCCCGTTTTCCAGCCGGTGGCGGCCCCGGGCGACGGTCAGCGGTCCCTGCGGCACTTCCAGACCGGCGCGCCCCAACAGCCAGCCGGCCAGCAGGGTCTCGGCGAGCGGCACCGGCAGCGCCGCGGCACCGGCGGCCTTGAGCACGGCGAAGCCGTCGAGCAGATCGGCACCCACGCCACCGCTGGCCTCGGGCACCCAGGTGAGGTGCAGGCCGGACTCCTCGATGGCCTGCCACAGGGCCGCGGGCCACTCGCCCTTCTCGGCGGCGTTGACCATTTCCTGGGTACTCAGATCGGCGAACATGCGCGCCGCGGTATCGAGAATCACACTGTCTGTTTCACTCATGGAATCGGTTCCGTGCGTTGCGGGAGCCGGCCGGCGGCCGGCGGTTGCTCGATGCGCGCTCAGCGCAGCCCGAGCTGGCGAACGATCATGCCCTTGAGCACTTCGTTGGTGCCACCGCGCAGGGTGGAGGAAGGCACCCGGAGAACCGCCTCCCGCACCAGCCGCGGCAGCACGCCGCTGGAGTCGAGCAACACCTCGTCGGGCAGCACGATGCGCAGCTGTTCGATGAGCTCGCGCTCGAAGCGGGTGGCGATGTCCTTGACCAGGGCGGCCTCGGTTTCCGGGGAACGGCCCTCCTGCAACAGGCCGGCGATGCCCAGGGACATCCGCCGCAGGGTCTTGATCTGCGCGACCAGGTGGCCCAGAACTTCCCGGGTGCGGTCGTCCGGATTTCTCGAAAGCACTTCCATTGCCTCTCGCAAGGCAATGAAACTGCTGAGAAAACGCTCGGGACCGGAGCGTTCCAGGGCGAGCTCGCCGACGACCAGGCTCCAGCCCTTGCCCGCTTCGCCGAGGAGATGGCTGTCGGGCACGAAGACGTCTTCGAACAGGGTCTCGTTGAAGTGCACCTGGCCGCCGATATCCTCGATGCCGCGCACCGTCACCCCGGGCGCCTTGAGATCGATGATCAGCTGGGACAGGCCCTGGTGGCGCTCCTTGGGGTCCGCCGGCGCGGTGCGCACCAGGGCGATCATGTAGTCGCAGCCCTCGCCATGGGCGCCGGTCGACCAGATCTTGCGGCCGTTGACCTGCCAGCCGCCCTCGACGCGCTCGGCGCGGGTGCTGACCGAGGCCAGGTCGGAGCCGGTGTTGGGCTCACTCATGCCGATGGCGCAGAAGGTCTCGCCGCGGGCCATGCGCGGCAGCGCCGCGGCCTTCACCTCCTCGCAGGCGTGGCGCAGCATCTGGGTGCCGCTCTGGCGGTCGGCGATCCAGTGCGCCATCACCGGGGCGCCGGCGGCGAGCATCTCTTCGGTCACCACATAGCGCTCGAGGAAGCTGCGCTCGTGGCCACCGTATTGCTTCGGCCAGGTCATGCCCAGCCAGCCGCGCTGGCCCAGCTTGCGGCTGAATTCGGCGGAGAAGCCCGCCGCCCAGCAGTCGGCCATGGGCTCGAAGCCGCCGCTGGCGCGCTCCTCGGCGAGGAACTCCCGGACCTCCTCGCGCAGTGCGCGGGCCGCCGGGGGCATGGTGACCCCGGGAAAACGAAACCGGCTGGTGGACATCTACTGGGCTCCTCGGACTTGAAGGTGAAAGATCGTCTGGCTCAGCCGCCGGGCAAGGCCCGGTACTCGGCGAGGGTACCGGGGGCCGGGGGCCGGGGGCCGGGCCTGGATACGGCCATCAGCCGTCGAGCAGGATGGCCTTTTCCTCGGTGTACTCGACCAGGCCACTGGCGCCCCATTCGCGGCCGTTGCCGGACTTCTTGTAGCCGCCGAAGGGCGCGGCAAAGCTGAACGCCGGACCATTGACCTTCACCTGGCCGGCGCGCAACTGGCGCGCGATGCGCATCTGGGTCTCGCGGTCTTCTGCCCACACGCCGCTGGAGAGGCCGAACTCGGTATCGTTGGCGATGCGGATCGCCTCGTCCTCGTCGCGGTACTTGATCAGACAGATCACCGGTCCGAAGATCTCCTCGCGGGCGATGGCCATGTCGTTGGTGACATCGGCGAACACCGTGGGCTTCACATAGGCGCCGCGCTCCAGGCCCTCCGGTCGATCGGGCCCGCCGGTGACCAGACGGGCGCCCTCGGCGATGCCCTTTTCGATGTAGCGCACGACGCTGTCGCGAGCGCGCATCGAGCTCAGCGGGCCGAGAAAGGTTCCCCTGTCGGTGGGATCGCCGATCTTGAGGGACTCGGTCACGGTCCTGGCGACCTCGACCGCCTCTTCGTACTGACCTTCGTGGACCAGGATGCGACTCAGCTGCACGCACATCTGTCCGGAGTTGAACATCGAATCCTTGACCACGTACTTGATCGCCTTGGCGATATTGGCGCCGGGCGCGACCACGAAGGGTGACTTGCCGCCCAGTTCCTGACACACCCGCTTGACGTCGCCGGCCGCGGCCTTGGCGATCTGCACGCCGACTTCGGTCGAGCCCGTGAAGGACACCATATCGACATCGGGATGGGTGGACAGCGCGTCGCCCATCACCGAACCCTTGCCGGTGACCAGGTTGAACACCCCGGCCGGCAGCCCCACCTGTTCACAGACCTCGGCGAACAGGAAGCACGCCAGCGGCGTCTGTTCACTGGGCTTGAGCACCGAGGTGCAGCCGGCGGCCAGTGCGGGGCCCACCTTGGCAATCACCTGGAACAGCGGGAAATTCCAGGGTGTGATGAAGGCGCAGACGCCGATGGGATCGCGCACCACCAGATAGCCTTCCTCCTGGCGCTCTTCTTCCATGGTGTGCGCGAGATTGCCGAAGATCGACAGGCCCTGGATGGGGCCATTCACCTGGATACCCTTGGCGAAATGCACCGGAATGCCCATTTCCTGGGAAATGAGACTGGCGAGCTCATCGGCGCGCTCGGTCAGCCCGGCGCAGATCGCATCGATATAACCCTTGCGTTCCGCGGCGGAAGTCCGCGACCAGGCGGGAAACGCGCGGCGCGCGGCCGCCACGGCTGTATCGACATCCTGCGGATGCGATGCCGGCACCCGCGCAAAGGCTTCTTCCGTGGCGGGATTGACCAGCGTGCTGAATTCACCGCTGCACGCGGGTACCCACTGACCGTCGATAAAGATGTTGTTGTACTCGAGCATCTTGCTATCCCCCTTCAAGAATTTTGTGCCGGCGATGATTTCATTGCCGGCCCATTGTGCAATCGGCGTCAGTCAGCTCGGCTTCGCTTCAGGCAAGCCCGAGTTTCGGCCGCATCCAGGCAGCGATCTTGGCGACGGCGTCATCGGCCTCGGGCGCATTGCCGGCCATGAACTGGAATACATGCTGCATTTCCGGAAACACCTGGAGCTGCACGTCCACGCCGGCCGCTTTGGCCTTGGCGACGAAGCGCTCACTGTCGGACAACAGACTCTCATAGGCGCCGACCTGCACCAGGGTGGGCGGAAAGCCCTTGAGATCGGCGTGCAGGGGATTGGCAAAGGGATCGGTCGGCGAGCCCTTCGCGCCCAGAAAGGCTGCGGTCATGCCCTCCAACACACCGGGGGCGACCAGCAGATCCTTGTCGGCATTGGTCTGCATGCTCTCGCCCTTGCCCTCCATGTCGTACCAGGGCGAGATGGGCGCGCAGGCCGCGGGCAGCGGCAGGCCCTTGTGACGGGCGTAGAGGATCATGCTGGTGCACAGGTTGCCGCCGGCGGAATCTCCGGTGGTACCGACGTGCTCGGGCTTGAAGCCCTGCTCCAGCAACTTGCCGTACACGGCGACGGCCTCCTCGACGATCCCCGGGTGGGGATTCTCCGGCGCCCGGGTGTAATCCAGGGTAAAGGTGGGGCAGCCCAACGCCTTGGCGAGGTGCCCGTACATCTTGCGGTGGCTCTTGCTGGAACCGACCACGAAGCCACCGCCGTGGCAGCAGAGCACGACGCGGCTCTGGTCGGAATTTTCCGGGGTCGCCCAGACGCCGGGCACGCCGGCGAGGGAGGCTTCGCGGAACTGGACTCCCTGGGGCTCACCGGACAGGTCGCCCCAACCGTCGAACAGTTCGCGGAGCTGATCGAGCGGCATTTCGCCGTCGGAGAGTTTGTCCTTCCACGCCCGATACAGGTCGTCGATACGTTGGGCTTCTTTGCTGGCCATGGGTGTTTACCTCTTCATTCATGTGCTGATGGATTCTTTGCTTCTGGCAGACGATCGCCGCGGGCGGCGGCGCCGGGGTCTCGGGAATCATAGAAGCGCCCCTGCCCCCCCGGCAACTACCGACAACGGCTCGCAGCGGGTGCGGCCCGGCAGCCGGCCGGATCACCCGGGGCCGGCGACGATGCCGGCGTCGTGCAGGTGCCCGATTTCGGCCGCGGCGAGGCCCAATTCTTCCGCCAGAATCTGGTCCGTATGTTCGCCCAGGCGCGGCGCCGGCGCCACCGGGGCGCGCTCGCAGGCGGCGAAATTCAGCGGGCTGGCGGGGGTCAGATAGCGGCCGATACCCGGCTGTTCGAGCTGCTCGAACAGCGGATTGGCGGTCGAACATTCGGGGTCGGCAGTGACCAGCTCGCGCACCGTCTGATACTTGCCCCAGCAGACGCCATGCTGGTCGAGGGCGCCGCGAACCTCGGCGAAGCCGCGCGCGGCAAACCAGGGCGCCAACAGCTCGGTGATCTCCTCGCGTGCCCGGAAGCGGTTGCCCTCCTCGTCGAGATTCAGTCCGAGCCGCTCGCCGAGCCGATCCAGGGCCTCGCCCAGACCGGTGGCCTTGCGCAGCGCGCGCCACTGGTTGCCGGTCAGGCCCACCACCATGACGCGGCGTCCGTCGGCGGTGGCAAAGTCCTTGCCGTAGGCGCCGAACAGATAATTCCCGCAGGCCTCGCGCTCGCCCAGCAGCTGGGCCTCGGCGAGATAGCCCAGGTGGCCCATGGTGGCCAGGGCGACATCGGCCAGCGCCAGCTGCACCAGCTGCCCCTGCCCAGTCCGGCGCCGGTGGCGCTCGGCGGCGAGTAGCCCCAGGGCAAGGGTCTGGCCGGTGATCAGATCCCAGGCGGCGAGCACATGGTTGACGGGCTCGCGGCCGTCGCCGGTCAACCAGGGCATGCCCACTTGGGGATTCACGGTGTAATCCACGGCGCTGCCGCCGTGGCGGTCGCCGGTGAGGTTGACATACACCAGGTCGGCGCGGTGGCGGCGCAGACTGTCGTGGGACAGCCAGCCCCGGGCCGGGAAGTTGCTGATGAACAGGCCGGCATCCTCGCCCGGGGTGGCGATCAGTTGGGTGAGGATCTCCTGACCTTCCGGCTTGCGGAAATCCACCGCGATCGAGCGCTTGCCCTTGTTGAGCCCCGCCCAGAACAGGCTGTTGCCGCGCTCGTCGACGGGCCAGCGGCGGTAGTCCAGGCCGCCGCCGATCAGATCGAAGCGAATCACATCGGCGCCCAACTGGGCGAGCGTCATGGCGCCCGAGGGCGCCGCAACGAAAGCCGCGCCCTCGACCACCCGCATCCCGGACAGAATCTGTTGCAATGCTCCCCCTGTCCTCAGCCGACGTCGGCAAAGCCGTTGTCGATCACCACCAGATCGCGCTCCACCACCCGGCACTGGAAGGCGACGCCCCGATCGAGGCGCCAGATATCCGTGCGGATGGTCTCTCCCGGGTAGACGGGTGCCGAGAAGCGGGCTTTGATGCGGTGAAACCGGCCGACATCGTAATCGCAGCAGCTCTTGAGCAGCGCATGGCCCGCGACACCGAAGGTGCACATGCCGTGCAGGATGGGTCGCTCGAAACCACCCTGGCGCGCCACTGCCGGATCGGCGTGCAGGGGATTGTAGTCGCCCGACAGCCGGTAGATGAGCGCCGCCTGCGGCAGCGTGGGCAGCTCGCAGGACAGCTCCGCGGCGCGCTCGGGAATCGCCTGCGGCTGCGGAGGCTGCGCCGTGCTGCCACCGAAACCGCCGTGGCCGCGGGCCATGGTGTTTTGCGTGAGGGTCGCCAGCGGCTCTCCGCTGGCGGCGTCGGTCACGGTGCGCGAGGAGTAGATGAACGCGCCCTTGCCCGGCCCCTTGTCGATGATCTCGTCGACCCTGGTGGTCGCCTTGACCGTCCCTTCCGGCGGCAGCGGGCAATGCAGGACGATGTCCTGATCGGCGTGCAGCACCTGGGTCCAATCGACGCCGGTATCCGGCTCCTTGAGCCAGAATCCGGGGTAGGCCAGCACCCCGGCCAGGGTGGGCAGGGCCTTGAGGCGGGCCTCGTAGACGAAATCCAGCGCCCCTTGGTCGAGCGGATCATGCCCGACGCCGACACCGAGCGCATAGAGCATGGTGTCGCGCGCCGTATAGGTATGCACGACTTCCTCGAAACGGCGGTTCTTGAGCTGCTGGTAGTCGATGGCCATGGCTTACACCGGATCCCAGCTGAACACGTCCTGGGAGCGGTCGAGGGGATAGAAATGGCTCTGCAGCGCCGGCATCGCCCGCTCGAAGATGCTGTCGATGGTCCAGCCGTCGCCGGCGTGCACCGAGCGCAGGGGCCGCGACTGGCTCATCAGGAAGATCTCGTTCATGCGCACCGCGAAGATCTGCCCGCTGATGTGGGCGGCCTGGTCGCTGAGCAGCGCGGCGGCGACGATGGCGACCTTGTCCGGGGTCATGCGCTTGAGTTTCTCCACCCGTGCCTTCTGCTCCGGCGTGTCGGTGGGGATGGTGGCGATCAGCCGGCTCCAGGCAAAGGGCGCGATGCAGTTGGAACGCACGTTGTAGCGCTGCATGTCGAGGGCGATGGACTTCGACAGCGCGGCGATACCCGCCTTGGCCGCGGCATAGTTGGCCTGGCCGAAGTTGCCCACCAGCCCGGAGGTCGAGGTCATGTTGACGATGGCGCCGTGCTCCTGGTTGCGGAAGTGGGTGGCGGCGGCGCGGGCGACATTGAAGCTGCCCTTGAGATGCACGGCGATGACCTGGTCGAAATCGTCCTGGGTCATCTTGTGGAAGATCACATCGCGCAGATTGCCGGCATTGTTGACCACACCGTCGATGCTGCCGAAATGATCCACCGCCTGGGTGACCATGTTGTTGGCCCCTTCCCAGGAGGCGACACTGTCGGTGTTGGCCAGTGCTTCACCGCCGAGCGCCTTGATCTCGGCGATCACCTCATCCGCAACCTCCTGGTCCAGATCGTTGACGATCACCTTGCCGCCGGCGCGGGCCACCGCCAGGGCGATCTCCCGACCGATGCCGCGGCCGGCCCCGGTGACCACTACGCCCTTGCCTTCGAGATGTTTGCTGGTCGTCATGTCGTCTCCTCTGGTTGAATCAGCGATATCCGGTGCGGCGGCGGGCCGCGGCGCCGGCTTCGATCATGTGCCGCGCGCTCAGGTATCCGCGCGGGCGTTGGCAATCAGCTCCCGGGCGATCACCTTGAGCGCCAGGGTCTCCTCGGCGCCCTCGAAAATGGACAGTACCCGGGCGTCGACGAAATAGCGGCTCACCGGCATTTCCTCGGCATAGCCCATGCCGCCGTGAATCTGCAGCGCCTCCCGCGTGACCCACTCCGCCGCCCGGCAGGCGAACAGCTTGACCAGGCTGGCCTCCATGCGGCCGCCGCCGGCATCCACCTGGCGCGCCACCGCGTAACTGAACTGGCGCGATGCCTGCAAGGTGGTGATCATCCGACTCAGCTTCACCTGGGTGAGCTGGTAATCGGCGATCGGTTGGGTGAATACCTTGCGCTCGGCCGCATAGGCCAGGGCCTGCTCGCAGGCGGCCTGCATGACACCGGCGGCGCGCGCCGAAGTCTGCAGGCGGCCGCCGGTCAGGCCGGCCATGGTGTAGTAGAAGCCCTTGCCGAGACCGCTCTCGCCGCCCAACAGCTGAGCGTCCGGCACGAAATAGTCTTCGAAAGACAGATCGAACGAGTGCATCCCACGATAGCCCAGGGTGGGGATGGCGTGGCCGCGGAGCCGGCCACCGCCGGGCTGCACGACCTCGATCTCGTGACCGGGCGTGCGCGGCTTGTCGACCAGAAACAGGCTGAGGCCACGGAAACCCTCGGCCTCGGCGCCGGTGCGGGCCAGCACCAGGATCAGGTTGGCGGCGCCGGCGAAGGTACACCAGGTCTTGCCGCCGTTGAGCAGCCAGCCGCCGTCGGTGCTGGTGGCCCGAAAACGGGCGGCCGCCAGGTCCGAGCCGTAGTCGGGCTCGGTCAGGGAGATGGCACACAGGGTTTCGCCGCTGGCGACCCTGGGCAGCCAGTGATCGCGCTGCGCCTCGGTGCCGCCGGCGAGCAGGGCGCGGGCGAGGATTTCCGGCCGGGTGATGAGGCTGCCGGCGGCGCCCAGCGAGCCGCGGGACAGCTCCTCGGTGACCAGGATCATGTACAGGCTGTCGTCGCCGCTGTCCGGCTGCAGGCCCTGGTAGCGCTCGGGAATGGAGATGCCGAAGCAACCCATCTCGCGCAGCGGCTGGAGGATCTCCTCGGGGACGTCGAGGTCCTCGCGGTGGATGCGCTCGGCGAGCGGCATCACCACCTCCGCGGCGAAGCGGCGAAAGGTGTCGCGGATGATCTCCTTTTCGCCGTCCAGAGCGGCGGGCAGAAAATCCCCCTCGCGCGCACCGAGCAACCGCCCCAGCTCCGCCATCCGCGCCGCGGCGAGGTAGCGTCCGGGGAGTCCGGTGTCCTCGAAGGCCAGCGCGGCCTCGGTGACCTGGCGCAGCGCCAGACCGAAATCGGCCGGCCGGCTGGCGAGCCGGGCAAGCACGGCCTTGACCGCCTCGGCACCGAACTGCAGCGCCGCCCAGCCGGCCAGGGCGTCGCCGCGCACCCGCTCGCTGTAGTCGAGAAAGGCGTTCGCGGCGCTCAGATCCGCGGCGCAGAAGGCGATTTCGTAGGCGGGGAACTGCTGCCTATCGAGCAGCTCCGGCTTCAGGGAGCCGTCAGCACTGCACTGCACGCGCAGTGCCGCCAGCGCAGTGTCGACCAGCGCCTGGGTCGCTGCCAGGACAGCGCGCAGTTGGGCCGAATCCGCATCCCGCTCGACCCCGGGCGGAACCGCTGCGCCCTGTTCGATCATCTTGTTCATCGGACCTCCTCGGCGGTCTCCGGACAGTGGCGGACAGCGGCGGCGCCCTCTGGGCCGCCGCCGGTGACGCATCCTGCCAGGCGCGCCCGGCCCGCGATCAGGCGTCGTAACGCCCGACGATGGCGACGCTGACCACGTTCTGGTGGGGGAAGCCGCCCAGGTTGTGGGTCAGGCCGATTTTCGGGTCGTCCAGCTGACGCGGCCCGGCGCGGCCGGTGAGCTGCAGATACATTTCGTAGAGCATGCGCAGGCCGGAGGCGCCGATCGGATGGCCGAAGCATTTGAGGCCGCCGTCGATCTGACAGGGTACCTCGCCGTCCGCATCGAAGGCGCCATCAAGCACGTCCTTGACCGCCCCGCCCTCCGGGGACAGGAACAGGTCTTCCATGGTGACCAGCTCGGTAATCGAGAAGCAGTCGTGCACCTCGGTCATGCTCACTTCGCGGCGCGGATCCTTGATGCCGGCCTCTTCGTAGGCGCGCTTGGCGGCGATCCGCGTGGTCGCCACGTAGGAGCCATCCCAGTTGCCGAAGCCGCCTTCCTCGCCATTGGAGGCGCACAGCTGCAGCGCCTTGACGCTGACCAGATCGCGCTTGCCCAGGCTGCGGGCGATCTCCGGCGTGGTGACGATGGCGCAGGCCGCGCCGTCACTGACGCCGCAGCAGTCGAACAGCCCGATCGGCTCGGCGATCATAGGCGCGTTCATGGCCTGATCTTCGGTGATTGCGCGCTGCAGGTGGGCCTTGGAATTCTTGGCGCCGTTGGCGTGGCTCTTCACCGAGACGTGGGCCATGGCCCGTTTGAGGTCCTGTTTGTCGGTCTTGTACTTGGCCCGATAGCCGGCGGCCAGTTGCGCGAACATGCCCGGCGCCGACAGGTTGGGGTAGTACATGTCGTTGGTGACCCCCCGCGAGCGCTGCGGCAGACCGCCATAGCCCGTGTCCTTGAGCTTTTCGAAACCCATCGCCAGGGCGATGTCACAGGCGCCGGAGGCCACTGCATAGGTGGCGGCGCGAAACGCCTCGGTGCCGCTGGCGCAGTAGTTCTCCAGGCGGGTGACCGGAATATAGGGCAGGCGCAGTGCGATCGACAGCGGCATGGCGCCCGGGCCGACGCTGAAGGCGTCGATCCCGGTGGCCTGCCAGGCAGCCTCGATCTGATTTTTCTCGATGCCGGCGTCGGCGAGGCATTCCTCGAACGCCTCGGTCATGAGGTCGGCGGGTTCTGCATCCCAGCGCTCACCGAACTTGCTGCAACCGGCGCCGAGAATGACGACTTTGTCACGAATACCCTTGGCCATGAGTGGCTCCTCCAGGTGATGAATTCAGCGCGAGGGAACGGCTTTCCAGAAGTATTTTCGGAAGCCCCTCTGAGTGTCAATCTGCTTGATACGGAAGTGCACCGAGACCTCGGCCCCGGTATCGAAGGTGTCCGGATCGACCTCGGTGAGGTCCATCATCAGCCGTCCGCCGCAGTCGAACACCACCATACCGAAATAGGCCGGGGGATTGAAATCGAAGGTCAGGCGGTCGGCGGTCCAGGTGGCCACCTTGCCGCGCTGACCGGCCATCGGATAGGCCTCCTGAGTGTCCAGGGCGCCGCACTCCGGATTAACGCAATAGTGCGCGCGGGGGATCTGCACCGTCTGGCACTTGGTGCACTTGCCGCCGATGAAGCTGTTGGTCAGCGCGCGGTTGCGGTACATGGCCGACAGGAAAGCGGTCTTGTCGACATCGGCACGCTTGCCCAGCTCCTTGTCGATCAGGTCGTTGAAGGACTGAAACTTGTTGTAGTTGGTCTCCGGCACACCGGCGGCCAGCCAGCCGCTGACGCCGCGCTGCGGCTGCCACTCGGCGATGCGCGAAGTGGCGCGAAACAGCAGGGCGTCGCAGCCCTGACCGAAACCGACCACCAGCAGCAGATCACCGGGCCTGGCTTCCTCCAGGCGCTGCGCGAGCAGCAGCATCGCGTGGGCTGTGCCGGTGATGCCGACGCTCTGCAGCAGGTTATCCGTTACCGCCGAGTCCGGTATGCCGAGCTTTTTGGCAAGCCCACCAGGCACCTGGCGCTGGTCGGTGGGCATCACGAAATGGGCGATGTCCGCGGCCTCGACGCCGGTCTGCGCCAGCAGGGCCAGCACGGCCTGTGGCACGATCTTCATGTAGCCCTCGTCGCGTACCCAGCGCTCCTCCCAGCCGACGTCGTAATCGCGACCCTCGGCCCGGTAGTGGTCGATGAAGTCCACCGGCTGGCTGACGCTGCCCACCAGCTCCGCGAGCACGTCGCCCTCGCCGATCACCACCGCCGCGGCACCGTCACCGTAGAGCATCTCTTCGCGGGAGGCGCACTTGGTCAGGCGATGCTCGGAGGCCACCACCAGGGCGTCACCCCGGCCGGCGGCGGCAATATCCACTGCGTTGAGCAGTGCCGAGGTACCGGCGCGCTGCGAGCAGGTCACGTCCAGGGTGCGCAGGTTGGCGGGGTCGAAGCGCATGGCCTCGGCGAGGATCACCGAATTCTGGCGGTCGGCAAAGGGCAGCGAAGTCGATGCCAGCAGCAGGGCCGCCGGGGTCCTGTCGGGTGCACGACCCAGCGCATCCGCGCAGGCCTCGGTGGCCATGGTGATGGCGTCCTCGTCCCAGTTGCACATGGTCTTCTCGCCCTTGGCGAGCCCGCGCAGGCCGGAATCGAACCAGGCGTTGGCGTCCGCGATCACCTGTTTCTGCAGGCGCGCACGCGGCAGATAGGCGCCGTAGGCAGTGATGCCGATCATAGTCAATCCCCGTCGATGATGATGGTTGGTCGGAATCCGCCGGCTACAGGTGCCGGCTGATGAACAGTTTCATGATTTCCGAGGTGCCGCCGTAGATGCGGCGGATCCGCGCATCGGTAAAGATGCGCGCGATCGGATATTCGCACATGTAGCCATAGCCGCCGAACAGCTGCAGGCATTCGTCGACGATGCGTCCTTCCCGCTCCGTGGTCCAGAGCTTGGCCATGGCCCCCTGCTCCGCGGTCAGGTCGCCGTCGACGATGCGGTGCAGGCATTGATCGAGAAACGCCCAGCCCACCGCCAGATCCGTCTTGATCTCGGCCAGCTTGAAGGCCGTGTTCTGAAACTCCAGCAGCGCCTTGCCGAACGCCTTGCGCTCCTTGACGTAGGCCACGGTCAGATCATAGGCACGCTGGGCTTCGGCCCAGGCGCGAAAGGCCACGGTCAGGCGCTCGCGGGGCAGCTCCCCCATCAGATAGGCGAAACCGCGGCCTTCTTCGCCGACCAGATTGCTCGCCGGCACCCGGACATCGGCAAAGAACATCTCCGAGGTATCGGCGCCCTTCTGGCCGATCTTGTCGAGGTTACGGCCGCGCTCGAAGCCCGGCCGGTCGGTCTCGACGAGGATCAGGCTCATGCCCTTGGCGCCCCTGGCGGGATCCGTCTTGCACACCACGATCACGAAATCACAGTGCTGGCCATTGGTGATGAAGGTCTTCTGACCGTTGATCACATAGCTGTCGCCGTCGCGGACCGCGGTGGTGCGAATGCCCTGCAGATCGCTGCCGGCGCCCGGCTCGGTCATGGCGATCGCGGAGATGATCTCGCCGCTCACCATGCCGGGCAGCCAGCGCTGCTTGAGCGCCTCACTGGCATGGTGGAGCAGATAGTAGGCGGTGATGTCGGACTGCAGGGCAAAACTACAGCTGCCGCCACCGATGGCATAGCCGATCTCCTCGGAGGAGATCATGTTGTAGTAGAAGTCGCCGCCCGGCCCGCCGTAGGTCTCGGGGATGCCACAACAGAGCAGTCCCTGGGCACCGGCCTTGCGCCACAGCTCGCGAGGTATGATGCCGTCGTGCTCCCAGCGCTCGATATGGGGTTCGAGCTCCTCCCGGTAGAAACGGCGGGCGGTGTGGCGAAAGAGTTCGTGATCCGCGCTGTACACGGATCTGTTGTTCATCGGCATCGGCTTGGTTCCGGTTCGGGTTTCCGGCGACCGGCGGCAGAGCTGACGGCGGGCGTCATCGCGATCGCAAGCGCCTCGATTGTATCCGATTTGCCTGCCGCCGAAGCGCGCTCGGCGCGCCGCGGGCAGCCGCCGGGGTGCGGGGGAAAGTTCGCGACCCGGCATCGCCGGCCGGATCGCGACGGCATCCCTCGCGGGTGTCAACGCACCCGGTCGGTGAAGTTGGGCAGCACCTTCTCGGTGAGCAGCTCGAAGTGGCGCATCATCTTGGCCTGCGGAATGAGGCTGTTGTAGGTGAACAGCCAGAAGTAGTCGCAGGGCAGATCCTGGAACAGCTTCTCCAGCTTGCGATTGACGGTGTCCGGGCTGCCGCAGATCACCAGGCCGCGCTCTTCGATGGTTTCGAAGTCATTTTTGATCGTAAAGGGGTCTTCGCCCTTCTTCATGATCGCGGCGTTGAAACCAAAGGGCTGGAAGAAGTTGCACCAGACATAAGCACCGGCGCGACTGGCGATGGCCCGCGCCTCTTCATCGGTGTCGGCGACCACGATCTCCCGGGTCATGCCCATGCGGTAGGGCTTGCCGGCTTTTTCCGCCGCTTCCCGGGCGGCGCGGATATGCTGCTGCGCGGTGGGCACATCGGTGATGATGGTGATCGGGGTGACCTCGTTTTCCATCGCCCAGACGATGGAGCGCTCGGAGACGCTGAACGGTTGGAAGAGATCCGGGATGCGCTTGTCATAGGTGGCGGGCACGGTGCCGATTTCGGTCAGGTAGCCCTTGTCGTCGACGCCCTGGCCGTATTTGCGGGTTACGTTGTGCGTGGCCCAGTAGGTGTTGGCCGGGGGGATCTCCCAGAACTTGCTCTTGTGCGAAAAGGTGTCGTTGCGCCAGGCCTTGAGGATGATCTGAAAGTGATCCTCGTAGAGCTCACGCTTGAGTGCGTCATAGGCCTCGGCGCCGAGCTCGGCCTCGCGCCCCATGCCCTCGATCTGCTGCCCGAGCGTCGCCACCCAGCGCGGCTGATAGCCGCGGGCGAAACCGGCAAAGGCGCGCCCCTGGGTCATCTGGTCGACCATGGCGATGTCTTCGGCGAGCCGCACCGGATTGTGGGCGGGCAGCACATTGCCCAGCTGGCCCACCTTGAGATTTTTGGTCTGCATACCGATGAAGAGGTCGAGCAGTATCGGGTTGGTGGAGACTTCTTCTCCCTCGATATGGAAATGGTGTTCCGTGGTGCCCATCCCATAGTAGCCATGTTCGTCCATGTACCTGGCCTGTTCGGACAGCTCTTTGAGCATCTGTTGGTACAGGTCGGTGCGTTTGCCCGCCATACCTTTTTCGATTTCCTCGATGCTCCCGATTACGGGCAGATAAAAAGCACCTATTTCCATCGTTGACCTCTTACTCGGTTGGAGTGATGAACCCGCATGTCGGCTATTTGCCAAGGGTGGCCCGCCGGCATGGCAAGCGACTGCGCGCTACGCAGGCCGGCTCGCAACCCGGCTCGCAATAAATAAAGGCCGCTCCGTGCGGTACGAACCTCGTTCACGCAAACCGCTGCATGCGGGCTTTTTATCGGGACCGGTCCGCCGACCAGTTTGGTTGCGGCTTGCGGACCCCCCGCCGGATTCTCCGACCACTGGCGTCGTGCCCGGCTTCAGCGTGCAGCGAGGCAGGCATTGTAGCGGATCCTCGAGCGCCGGATTCTACCCGCCGGTCGGACGTCGCCCGAGCGGCCGGCAAATGCCCTGGTCTACCGGCCGATGTTGCCCGACTGCCGATGTTGCCCGACTAAAGGCGCAGCAGCCTTGACCTCGGCCAGCCAAACGCCGCCGGAGGAACGCAAAAGGCCCCGCGGAACGGGGCCTGACGTTACCCGGGATATCCGGTCAAACTCAAAACTCAACCCCCGCGCGGGCGGAAAAAAGGCAATTGGCCGCCTTCCTTGAGCGGCTCGAATACCACCTCCATGGGCATGTCGATACGCAGGTCGTTGTAGTCCAGATCGCGAAGGCCGGCGGTCATGCGCACGCCCTCTTCCATCTCTACCACCAGTACCGCGTAGGGGAAGATGCTCTCGAATTCCGGGGACATGGGCATGTGGCAGACCGTCCAGGAGTAAACGGTGCCGCGACCGTTGGACTCGCGCCATGCCCAGCGCTCGGAGCCGCAGTTGGCGCACATGAAGCGCGGAATGTGACGCCAGGTCTCGCAGTCGAGACAGCACTGGAAGGCGAGCACGCCCTTGGCGCAATGTTCCCAGAACTGCTCGTCGAGGTAGTGTCGAGGCGTGGGTGCCGGATTGGGAATGTATTCGCTCATGCTCAGTTCCTCAGAATCGCCAGGCTGCCGTCGCCGAAATCACCCCAGCCAGTGACCACACCCAGCTCGGCATCGGGAACCTGTACCTCGCCGGCTTCGCCGCGCAGCTGCCGGGTTGCCTCGACCACATGGTTGAGACCCCAGACGTGCGCCTGGGAGAGCAGGCCGCCATGGGTATTGAGCGGATAACGACCCCCGATCTCGATATTGCCGTTCTTGACGAACTCCTCGACCGCGCCGCGCTCGCACATGCCCAGGGCTTCGAGCTGCAGCAGCACCACATAGGTGAAGCAGTCATAGACTTGCAGGAAGTCGAGGTCGGCAGGCTTGATGCCGGCCATGGCAAAGGCCTTGGGAGCCGAGTTGTTGAGGCCGATATGGAACATGTCCGGACGGTTGGCGATGTCGTCCGCCGGATAGGGATGGCCCTCGGCGGCGGCCATGATGTAGACCGGCTTGTGCTTGAGATCCGGCGCGCGATCGGCTGCGGTGAGCACCACGGCACAGGCGCCGTCGGTCTCCAGGCAGCAGTCGAACAGCCGGAAGGGCTCGGAGATCATCCGCGACTTGCGGTAGGCCTCCAGGTCCATCGGCTGGCCGCGGGTCAGTGCACGGTCGTTGTACTGCGCGTGCTTGCGGCAGGCCATGGCTACCGCCGCGGTGGCCTCGTCACTGATGCCGAAGGTCTGGCGGTGGCGCATGGCGATCCAGGCGTACATCTGCACCGGAGAGGCGGCACCATAGGGCGCGTAATAGTTGGTCAGGGTGCGCTCCAGCGCCGGGATCGAAATCGTCTCACGATGCTTGATGCCGGGCTTGGGACGCAGCGCGGAATAACCGTTCCAGCCGACCATCACCACCACGTTTTTGGCGATGCCCGCGGCGATCGCCAGCGCGGCGCTCTGCAGGGCGGTGACCGGGCTGGCGCCGCCCATGTTGATGCCGACGGCATAGCGGATATCGCGAATACCCAGGTTGGCGGCCACTTCTTCGGCGGTGATCAATACCGGCGGCAGCACGATGCCATCGATGTCCTGGGGCTTGAGGCCGGAGTCGGTGATTGCGGCGCGGGTGGCTTCGAGCATGGCCTCCGCCGACGGTCGGTCGGCGCCGCGCATATACTCGGTTTCACCGATGCCCACGATGGCGGCCTTATCGCGGATGTCGATGTGCTCAGCGGTTGTCATAGGCACTCCTCAGGAGTGGGCCGGACAGCCGTCGGCAAGCGATGGCACCCGAGTATCCCACAGTGGAATTGCTGATCTGGCTGCGGATCATATGACCATATGCACCCAGATACGTCAACGTCTTGCGCTGACCGGTGGCCCACAGCCGTGGGCGCCGCGTCGCGCCCCGGCAAAGGTATCAGAGGGGGCGGGCCAGTGGCCCGCCCCTTCGCGGGCAGGAAGCCCGGGTTACTGGAGGACGAAACCCTCGTAGTTCTTGGCCGCCACCTCGTCGCACTTCTGGCGATAGGCCGGACCGCCGGCGGCATAGAGCAGGAAGGTCCGCTTCTTGCCGGGCGTGTTGGCGCCCATGAACCAGGAATCGGCCTTGGTCAGCAGCGACCCTTCTACCGATTCGTAGACATGGTCGGTCCAGGCCTCTTCCGCCTCCGGGGTGGTCTCGATCCTGGTGTGGCCGTGCTCCTGCATGTACTTGATGCAGTCCGTCACCCACTCCACGTTCTGCTCGATGCAGCGCGGGATGTTACAGAAGGTGGCGCCGTTGTGCGGACCCACCAGCATGAACATGTTGGGGAAGCCGGCCACCTGCATGCCCAGGTAGGTGTGCGGTCCATCGCTCCATTGCTCGGACAGGTTCTGGTTGTCCTTGCCACGGATGTCGACGCGCTTGAAGGCTCCGGTCACGGCGTCGAAGCCGGTCGCGTAGACGATGATATCGAGCTCGTACTCTTTATCCGTGGTCTTGATCCCCTTCGGCGTGATGCGCTCGATGGGCGTGGAGCGGAGATTGATCAGCTCCACGTTGTCCTGGTTGTAGACCTCGTAGTAGTTGGTCTCCATGGGCACGCGCTTCATGCCGAAGCCATGATCCTTGGGAATCAGGATCTCCGCCACTTGCGGATCCTTGACGCGCTCGCGGATCTTCCTGGCGATGAACTCGGTGATCAGGTCGTTGGCCTTCTCGTCGGTCATGATGTCGTGGAAGTTGCCCAACCAGATGCCGAATCCAGGCGAGTCGTACAGGTCCTGGAAGATGCGCTCGCGCTCCTCCGGGGTGACATCGAACACCGAACGCATGTCGAACTGATGGACAAAGCCGCCGAAGGAATCGCGGCACTTCTGGAAGATCTCCGGGTACTTGGCCTTGAGCGCTTCCTGCTCTTCATCCGAGATCTTGGAATTCTTGAGCGGCGCGCACCAGTTGGCGTCGAGCTGAAACACGGTCAGTTCACCAGCGGTCTTGGCCACCTCCTGGATGACCTGTACGCCGGTGGCGCCGGTACCTATGACACCGACCTTCTTGCCGGTGAAATCCACGGGCTCCTTGGGCCAGCGCGCGGTGTGCCAGGACTGGCCCTGAAAGCTGTCGATGCCCTCGATGCGGGGCATCTGGTAGGCCGACAGTGGCCCCATGGCGGTAATCAGGAAGCGCGCACTGGCTTTCTCGCCGTCCTCCAGCTCGACTTCCCACAGGTTGTCGGCATCGTGGTACCGGGCGGCGGTCACCTTGGCGTTGAACTGGATATCCTTGCGCAGGTCCAGCTTGTCGGCGACGAAATTGAGATAGCGTTCGTTCTCGGGCTGGCCGGAAAAATGCTCACTCCAATTCCACTCCTTGAGAATCTCATCGGAGAAGGAGTACGCGTAGCTGTAGCTCTCGGAGTCGAACCGGGCGCCGGGATAACGATTCCAGTACCAAGTGCCGCCAACGCCGTCACCGGATTCGTAGACCCGCACGCTGAGCCCCAGCTCGCGCAGGCGATGCAGCTGATACATGCCGGAAATACCGGCTCCGATGACAATTGCGTCGAATTGCTGTTTGGACATTTTCTGCTTGCCTCCCAAAACTTGAATTATAACGATTATGACTACTGAGGATTTCGACCAAGGGCTCGCCGCTCCGCCCCGGCCGTCATGGTGGACACTGCCGCGGAGATGTGGACGGGATCCCCGCCTGAGCCCGGAGAGGTCGGATCGAATGATTGCGCTGGTTTTCGTCGGCCCATCGCAGTCCTCCGCGCCCCCACCGGGGTCGTCGAAGAACCTGAGTGGCCATTGCAGGGCGGCAGGAGTTGACCACAGTTGGCCGGCACCTGCAACTTTGGCCCGGGCGCACAGGCGCCGGCCGCGGCGCCACCATGGACCTGCCTCAGCAGCGCGCGCAGCGACCAGGCCAGGGGCTCCTGGTGGCGATACGGGGCGCCGAGCAGGCGTCCGTCATCATCGAGCAGCGCCCTCACCCCCCATATGCCGCGCCGGGCGTCGGGCTCCTGCCCGTAGCGCAGGTCGGAAATCTCCACCAGCCAACCCTGGCGCTGCCGACTCACCGTCCAGGTGTCGACGCCCGACGTGAACCAGGAGAAGATCTCTCCTTCGCGGGTAGCACGCAGGCGGTCCACCCAGGGACTGGGGTCGCGGGGCGCGCGATCCCAGGCAATGCAGCCGGGATCCAGGGCATCCACGAAGCCCACCCAGACTTCGCGGTCGCTGAACGCCACAATTCGCCGCTGCGCCATCCGAAAAAAGACCGGAAAGGCGTTCACTTCGGCACTGATGCCCCAGCCGGCGAGCTGGGCGTCGGCGGCCGCCAGGGCGCGCTGATTGAGCCACCAGCCCCAGCCCAGATAGCCGCTGGACACGGCTATCGTGACTGCGGCGATCACTGACGCGCGACTCGGCAGCCGCCAGCCCAGTACCAGCCCGGCGACCAGGATCAGGGTGTAGCCGGGTTCGATCACCGGCACCGCATGCCAGGCGAAGCGGGCATCGGAGAAGGGTGCCAGCAGCTGGGTGCCATAGGGCGTGCAGACATCGAGCAGGGGGTGGGACAGCAGGCTCAGCGCAAACACCAGCAGCCAGGGCATCAGGGGTTCTTCCCGCCCCCGGTGACGCCGCCAGCGCACATACAGCCAGGCCCACAGCGAACCCACCACGGGCCCGAACCACAGCGCATGGGTCACCCCGCGATGCACGCGCAACTGGGTGAAAAAATCCCTGCCGAACAGCATGTCGAGGTCCGGCACCGCACCCGCCACCGCGCCCCAGAGCGCAGCGCGGCGACCCAACCGCCGACCGGCCACCCCGTAGCCCACCGCGGCGCCGAGCAACGCTTGAGTGAAAGGATCCATGACGAGCCCGCGACCTCCTGAATGCGGCGGCTGTTTCGGAGTTCCCAGGGCTACCCCGTTGTTGAACAATAGCCGCCGAGCCGCGCTCTAACCCGGGCACACTGGCAACGGCGGCCGCAGGTAAGTATGACAGTCTCGAATATCCCATGGCAGCGAAGGCTGAGGCAACGATGAGCAGATCGACCCAGGATGGTGGTGCAGGGCGAGGCGCCCGCCTGCGCGGGCCGCTGGCCGGCGCACTGTTGTCCGCGTGCGGGCTGGTGCTCGGCGCAGCCCCGCCCCCCGACGACGCCGGCGCGGAACTCGATGCCAACGCCCGGGAATTGGCGGCCTATGAAAAGGCGCTCGACGAGGCCATCGCCGAACGGGGTCCCTACAACCCCGAGCTGGCGGAAACCTACCAGGGATTCGGCCGCTACCTGCAGCAACAGGGGCTGCACGGGGACGCCCTGGCGGTGCTGCGCAAGGCGCGCCACGTGACACGCATCAACCAGGGCATCCATGGCGCCGGTCAGATCCCCGTGCTGCAGGGAATGATTGCGAGTCTGGAGGCAACCGGACAGGTGACGGTCACCAGCGACACTTACCGGGAGCTGCTGCGCGTAGCCGACAACGGCCTCGCCGCCGAGGATCCCCAGCGTATCGCCCTGCTGCGCGACGCCGCCCACTGGCATTTGGCGGCGCATCGGCTCGATGCCGAAGAGCACCGGCTCGCTCATCTGCAGGCCGCCCACGACCTGCTCGCCGGGGCCTGGGAACTGGCGGACCACGACACCGACGCCAACCGGACGCGCGCTGCCCTGCTCCGCGATCGCGCCCTACTCCACTTCCGTGTCCTGCGCGAGCGCGATAGCCGCAACCGCGCGCCGCAGACCCCGGCCGGCTATCGCTTCACCGGCGACCTGGCAGATACCGGGGTGCGCACCCTGCCGGCCAGCGCTCGCGCAGCCCGCGAGCTGCTCGATACGCGTATCACCCTCCTGGAGCAAGAACACCCGGCGGCCGGTGTCGTATTGCGCCGCGCCCGCCTCGACCGCGCCGACTGGGAGCTGATGTTGGGGGACGTCGAGACCGCCACCGCCGCCTACCGGGCATGGCTCTCCGCGGCCACCGTGTCCGACCGGGAGCAGCTGACGCGCCCCGAGCCGCTGCCAGCACCGCGAGACAGGGCTGGGCCCAGCGCCCGCATCCGCGTCGATGTCGCCGCCGACGGCCGGCCGGACAATATCGAGCTGCTCGACAGCGGACCCTTTGCCGATCCCGAATACCGTCGCCGCATTCTGCGTGCGGTGCGGGAAACCCGATTCCGGCCCGCGTTCGCTGAAGGCCACCCAGTGGCTTCCACCGGCGCGGCCCTCGCTTTCCCCCTGGTGGACTGAGACTTATGCGCACTTGCCAACGGCACCCTGAACAGGGCGCCCGCCAACTCGCCTGCTGCGGCCTGCTCGCGATGCTGCTCGCGAGCTGTCAGACTACCCCGCCGCAGGAAGTGGAACCGCCGCCAGAGCCCACCACCCCGGCGGCGAGCGCAACGATCCCGGCAGCCGAGCAGACTCCGGAAGCTCCGCCCGACACAGCTGCTGCGCCAGCCGCGCCTCAGGCTACCCCAGTCGAACCGGCCCAGCCGGCGGCCGCGGGCACCACCACCGAGGAGCACGTCCAGACCCTGGAACGCGAGCTGGAAACCTCCTACGAGGAGCACGACGCCATGCTTCGCGACCATCAAGCCAGCGTCCGCGCCGAAGCCGCGGAGATCGCGGCCCAGCGGGCTGGCAGGGACGGCGGCGGCGACCCCGACGAGGAAGCCTTCGAACAGGGCGGGCTGTACGAAGGACTGCCGGGCTTCGGCGCACCGCCGCCGGACACCGAAGCCGGTACCGGTACTGACGGCGGGGAAATCACGACCGCGGCCGGGGACGACCGCGCCGGTACCGCGTCGACTGCCGCCAACGGCGGCGCGGCCGGAGGCCAGGTCGGTGGCGCCACAGTACCGGCCGACATCCCCGACGGCCGCGACGACGACATCGTGGCGCGCCAGCTGCGCGAGGCGGCGCAGATGGAGAAGGATCCGGAACTGCGGGAAAAACTCTGGGACGAGTATCGCAAGTACAAGAACCGGCAGGCCGCGCAATGAAGCTTCACCGGAGATGGTCCCTGGCCCTGGTCGGTGTCGCGCTGTTGTGCGGTTGCAGCACGGCGACGGTGAAGAGCACCCGCCACACGCCGCTGGTCCAGGAAACCCGGGCGCTGCCCCAATCCCAGCTGCTCGACGTCGGCGTGATCGCCCTCGAACCCGGCGTCGAACCCAAGTCTGAAACCGACGGACAAGCTGCCGACGACACCCCGACCACGATCCGCAATGCGGAAGGCTACTACCTGGCCAACCAATTGCGCGGAGCCATCGAGACCTCGGCTGGCTGGGGCACGGTGCGCCTCCTGCCCTCCACCACCCCGGTGATGGACGTCTATGTCAGCGGCCGCATCCTGCAATCGGACGGCGAGACCCTGGAGGTGGAAATCGAGGCCCGCGACAGCGCCGGCGAGCGCTGGTTTCAGCGCAAGTACCGGGAAGTGGCCAGCAAGTACGCCTACCAGCGCCGCGACGCCACCGGCCGCGAGCCCTTCGCCGGACTCTTCAACCGGGTCGCCAACGACTTGCTCGAATACCGCCGTGACCTGGATGGCGCCGAGCTGGAGCGCCTGCGCACCATCTCCGAGCTGCGCTTCGCCGCCGACTTCGCTCCCGAATCCTTTTCCGGTTATCTGCGCGAGGGGCGCGGCGGCAAGCTGGAGATCGCCCGGCTGCCAGCGCGCGAGGATCCCACCCTGGCGCACATCCGTACCATGCGCGAGCGCGACTATCAGTACATCGACACCCTGCAGCAGTACTACGACAATTTTTCGGGACGCATGGACGAACCCTATTTCTACTGGCGCAGCGAGCGCTATGACGAAGTCATGGCGACACGCGAACTACAGCGCCAGTCGCTGTTGCGCACGGTCGGCGGCATCGCCGCCATCGTCGCCGGGATCGCCCTGGGCAGCAACAGCGACAGCAGCGCCGGCCAGGTAGGCGCCATCGCCGCGGTCGGCGCCGGCGCGGTGATGGTGCAGAGCGGGCTGCAGAAGCGCTCCGAAGCCAAACTGCACCGCGCCGCCCTGGAGGAACTCGGTGAGTCGCTGGCCGCCGAGCTCAAACCGCGCGTGGTGGAACTGGAGGATCGCACCATCACCCTGACCGGCAACGTCAATGCCCAGTACGAACAATGGCGCCAACTGTTGCGGGAGATCTACCGAAGCGAACGGGGTGAGCTCTGAACGATCCACAGACACCCACCGACAGCGACCAGACCATAGCACCAGCCGCACTGGAACTCAGCGCCACCGCAGTGCGGAGGGACGATCCAGGGCGCCGCTGGCGCAAGCCCGCGGTGGTCGTCGCCTTGGCCATCTGCGTACTGCTCGCGCTGGCGGTGTTGTTTGCGCTGCCGCAATGGGCCGACCGGCGACCGCCGCCGACGCCCGCGCCCGCGCCCGCGGAGACCGAGACCGGTGACAGCGCAGCGGCCGGCGACCGGCAGCCCGCCGCACCGCCCGCCGCCATCGACAGCGAGGCGCGCCGCGCCGCCCAGGATGCCCTGGCCAGGGTGCAGGAGCTGCGCGCGGAGCTGGAGGCCGCCGCCGTGGCACGCTGGGCCGCCGAACCCTTTGCCGCCGCCCGCGCCGAGGCCGAGCGCGGCGCCGCGGCCTATCGCGTCCAGGACTATGCCACCGCGCAAGCGGCCTACGAAAAGGCGGCGGGCGACCTCGCCGAACTGCGCGACCAGATCGAACCCCGCGTCCAGCGCGCGTTGGACGCGGGTGAGAAGGCACTCGCGGCCGGCGACGGCGCGGCGGCGCAAGATGCCTTTACGCAGGTGCTCGCCATGGCGCCCGAACACCCCCGGGCCGAAGCCGGCCTGGCACGGGTCGCCACCCTGCCCCGGGTCCGGGAACTCAGCGCCCGGGGCGAACGGCTGCTGGAAGCCGGCGACGCCGCGGGGGCGGCCACCGCCTTTGAGTCCGCCCTAGCACTGGATGCGGCAGACCCAGAGGCGCGCGCCGGTGCCACCCGGGCCGCGGAATTGCAGGCCCGGCAGCGTTATCGAGCGGCCCTCGACGCCGGCTTCACCGCATTGCAGGCCGATCGCCACACCGAGGCCGAAAACGCATTCGCCCGCGCCCTGAAACTCCGTCCCGACGCCCGGGAAGCGCGCGATGGCCTCGCCGAAGCCCGCAGCCGGGCGCGCGCCGCCCGGATCGGCGCGCTGCTCGATGCCGCGCGGCAGGCCGCCGCAGCCGAGCACTGGCCGAAGGCCGCCGAGCACTACCGCGCGGCCCTGGCCGTCGATGCCGGCCTGGTCGAGGCCCGCGAAGGCCTCGAGACCGCGGCGGCGAGAGCCGAGCTGGATGGCCGCCTGGCGGCGACCCTGGCGGCCCCGCAACGCCTGGGCAGCACCAAAGTGCAGGCTGCCGCCCAGGCGCTGCTCGATCGCGCCCGGGCGATTCCGCAACCCGGCCCCCGCCTGAGCGGCCAGATCCGCGACCTGCAACAAGCGCTGGCGGCCGCGCGCATCCCGGTGCCAGTGGCGCTGCATTCCGATGGCGAGACCCGGGTCACGGTACTGCGGGTCGGCAGCCTGGGCACCTTCGAGCAGCACGCCCTGGAGCTGCCGCCGGGCGACTATGTGGCCCTCGGCGAGCGCGCCGGTTACCGCGACGTGCGGGTATCCTTCGCGGTGCGCGCCGGAGACCCGCCACCGCCGGTGGTGGTTATCTGCCGGGAAAGCATCTGAATGCCATCCACCCGCCACCAAGGCCGTAGTCCGGATCCCGATGCCGAGCCCGCCATCGATCCGGTCGCCTTCCAGCCCCTCGGCAGCACCGGCAGTGGCCGGCGCCGGCGCCGGCCGAATCCCCTGGCGCTGGCGCTCGGGGCCATGTTGTTGGTGGCGGCAGCAGCGCTGGGCTTCCTGCTCGGGGCCCGGGGCGTGATCATCGACACCGAACCGCCAGACGCCCGGGTCCGCCTCGAGGGCGGCCTCGCCCTGCACTGGCGCGGACACTGGCTCGCCTGGCCGGGCAGCTATGAGGTCACCGCCAGCGCGCCCGGTTATCACGACCTCGCCCTGGAGCTGGAGGTCACGGATGCCGCAGCCCAACGCCACCGGCTGGAGATGGAGAAGCTGCCCGGCCACCTGGCGCTGACCAGCACCCCCACGGGTGCCCAGGTGCTGCTCGACGACGAGCCCCGCGGCACCACCCCGCTGCAGCTGAACGACCTGGCGCCGCGGACGTATCGGCTGGAGGTCCGCCATCCGCGCTACCAGGCCCTGGCGCGGGAAATCGAAGTGACGGGAGGCGACCAGACCCAGGAACTGAACCTGCAACTGGAGCCGGCCTGGGGACAGGTACGTATCGATTCCCGGCCCTCCGGCGCCCGCGTATCGGTAGCCGGCACCGAGGTGGGCACCACACCCGCCGAGGTGGCCGTGGTCGCCGGCGAGGCGCTGGGTCTGGAGCTGGCCGGCCACCGGAGCTGGCAGCGCAGCCTGGATCTCGCCCCCGGAGAGAGCCGCGACCTGGGGGTGATCGAGCTGGCCCCCGCCGACGCCAGCCTGCGGGTACTGAGCCAGCCGACCGGCGCCAGCGTCACCCTCGACGGCCGCCATCGGGGCCGCACGCCGCTGACGCTGGAAGTCCCGCCGGGCCAGACCCACCAGGTCGCGCTGTTCCTGCCCGGCCATGCCGACGCCAGCCGCGAAGTGCGCCTGGCATCGGGCCAGGCGCGGACCCTGGAAGTGCAGCTCGAACCACAGCTGGGACGGGTCGACATCCAGCTGCTGCCCGAGGGCGCCGAACTCTACATCGACGACCGCCGCTACCCCGGTTCCCACCACCGCCTGGAACTGCCGGCGCGGCCGCACCAAATGCGGGTCGAGCGCGAAGGCTACCTGACCGAGAAGCGCACCCTGACGCCCACCCCAGGCGCGCCCCAGGCGCTGCAAATCACGCTGCGCACGGCGGAACAAGCACGCCTTGCCAAGCTGCCCGCGGTGATCGAAAGCCCGGCCGGCGGCGCCCTCAAGCTGTTTCGTCCAGCGGCCACCTTCACCCTGGGCGCCGGGCGCCGCGAACAGGGCCGGCGCAGCGACCAGGTCGAGCGCAAGGTCAGCCTGCAGCGGCCCTTCTACCTGGGCACCCACGAAGTCACCAATGCCCAGTACAAGCGCTTCGACCCCGGCCACAGCTCCAGCCACGCCGGCGGCAACACCCTGGCTCTCGCCCGCCAGCCGGTGGTGCGGGTGTCCTGGACGCAGGCGGCGCACTACTGCAACTGGCTGAGCGAGCAGGCCGGCCTCGACCCCTTCTACCGCATCAGCGGCGGCCGCGTCACCGGCGTGCATGCCAGTGCCACGGGTTACCGGCTGCCCACCGAGGCCGAATGGGCCTGGGCGGCGCGCATCGACAGCGCAGGCCGCAGGCGTACCTTCCCCTGGGGAGAAGCCTTTCCGCCAGCCACGGCCAGTGAAAATATCGCCGGCAGCGAGGCCGGCGACCTGGTGGCCGCGCGGGTTCCCGATATCGACGACGGTTTTTCGGTCAGCGCGCCGGTCGGCAGTTTCCCCGCCAACCCCAAGGGGCTCTCGGATCTGGGCGGCAATGTCGCCGAGTGGGTGCACGACCACTATGCCGTTGCCCTCTCGGGGATGCCGGTGGCGCGCGATCCCCTGGGTCCGGAAGCAGGCACTGGACGGGTGATCCGTGGCCCCAGCTGGCGGCACGGCAGCCTGGTGGAACTGCGTCTCGCCTACCGTGACCACGGCGAGTCCGGCCGCGACGACCTGGGCTTTCGTCTGGCCCGTTACGCCGAATAGAGGATCCACATGCGCACTGCCATCCTTTGTCTGCTGTTGAACCTGGCGATGCACCTGCCGGCCCTGGCCCAGGGCGACGCCCCCGGCGCCGGGAACCCGCCGCCGCCCAGTGCGGAGACGCCGCAAACCGACGGCGAAGCGCCGGAGCGCGCTGCCGTTGAACCCCGGGCCGCCCCCCAGCCGCAAGTGATCTTCCGGCCCAGCGAGACCATCTCCGAGGACACCGCCGTGCCCTTCCCGGCGGACATCTGATAGTGTCCGCCGCCACCGCACCGGAAAACGCCATGCGCCGTCGTTACTCCCACGAATTCCTCTACCAGATCTTCGCCCTGCTGCTGGTGGTCATCCTGGTGCACGCCGCCTATGTGCTCTGGATCCGCCCCCAGGCGGAATGGTTGCTCGCCGCCCAGCAACTGGCCGAGGCCGCAGGCGATCCCGCCGGCAGACAATCACTGCTCGTCATCATCAAGGATTACGAGCAGGAAACCTGCCTGATTCTCGCCCTCTGGGCGCTGGCGATCATGGCCTACAAGGCGCGCGACGGTCACCTCGAGCGGCGGCTGCTCGAGCGCCGGCTGCTGCCCATGGAGGAAGGCAGCCGTATCCTCCCCGAGGACACCCGCCAGCTGTCGCGGCCGCTGGAGACGCTCCCGCCCCGGGAGCGCGAACTCTTGCTGCCGCGGGCGCTGCTCGCCGGCCTGCGCCGCTTCCACGCCACCCGCGACATCCAGGACACAGCCGCGACCGTAGCCCAGCAGTGCGACAGCGAGGCCGACCGCCTCGATGCCGAACTGGCGATGATCCGTTACATCACCTGGGCGATTCCCTCGATCGGTTTCATCGGCACGGTGCGCGGCATCGGCATGGCACTGGGCCGCGCCCACGAGGCGGTGGGCGGCAACATCGCCGGCGTCACCGCAAGCCTGGGCGTGGCCTTCAACTCCACCTTCGTGGCCCTGGTGCTCAGCATCGTGGTGATGTTCTTCATGCACCAGCTACAACTGCACCAGGAACGTCTGGTGCTGGACGCCCGAGGTTATGGGGAAGTGCACCTGATCGACCGACTGACGGCGAACTGAAGTGGCCAACCCCGCAATCATCGAACTCCATGATGTTGCACTGCGCTGCGCCGCCGCCGGCGGCGCACTGATCGAAAGCCCCGGACACGCGTTGATCACCCCCAGGGGCATCATCACCGGCACTGAGGCCCGCGCCCGCGCCTGGCTGGAACCCCAGCACAGCTTCGATCAGCACTGGCAGCAGCTGGGCCTGGGCGCGCTGCCGGCCAACAACAAGCACGCCCGTCATTTTGCCGATCTCGCCCACGCCCAGCTGCTCCACCTGCACGGCGCCGCCGGTCAGCCCGAACGGGTGATTTTCGCGGTCCCCGGCAATCTGGACCGCGACCGGCTCGCCGTGCTGCTGGGCATCGCCAACGCCTCGCCCTTCACAGTCGCCGGCCTGATCGACGCAGCACTGGCAGCAACCGCACACAGCGCGGCGCGGGGCGAGATCCTGCATGTCGATCTGCTGCGCCACTGTGCCGTGCTGACCCGGCTCCGTGCCGGCACCGAGGTCGAGCGGACCGAGGTCCAGGTGCTACCGGAATTCGGGCTCAACCAGCTGCACGAACTCTGGGCCAGGTACATCGCGGAGCGCTTCATCGCCCGCCACCGCTACGATCCCCTGGACACCGGCGCCGGGGAGCAGGCGCTTCGCGATGCCCTGCCCGGCTGGCTCGCGGAGCTGTCGGCACGGCCGGAGATCGGCGTCCAGCTGCCCGGCCCTCGGGGCCCGCTGAGCCTCGCGCTCAGCGCCGCCGAGCTCGCCGAGCCGGCCGCGGCGCGCTACGCACAGCTGGCCAGGGCCACCGCGGCGGCGGGCGGCGACACCCTGCTGCTCGCCGCCGCCCTGGACCAACTGCCGGGGATCGAGGCGCAGATTCCCGGCCGCCGCCTGGGCCCGGAGGCAACGGTCGCCGGCTGTCTGGCGCACCTCGAGTACATCGCGGCGCGGCCGGCCAATGTCCTGATCACCCGCCTGCCCGCAGCGGCGACCGGTCGACCGCCAGCCAGGCCGCGGGCACAGCCCACCCATGTGCTCTGGCGCCACCGCGCCCACGCCCTGGGCACCGGGCTGGTCATCGACTGGCGGCAAGGTGCGCTGACCCTGCGCCCCCCGGAGCGCGAACCTGGGGCGGATACTGCGGCGCCACACCTGGCATTCACCGCCGGCAGGCTGGTGTTGGGCGGCGAATGTGGCGAGTTGGAGGTCGAGGGTGATGCCGCGGACCTGCGCATCGGCGCCCGGCTGCGCATCGGCGACGAGGTGCTGGAGCTGATCGAGGTGCTCTGATGCGGCGCAATCGGCGGCCGGGAGCCGCCCTCAGCCTGTCCTTTCTCGACATCATGGCCTGTGGCTTCGGCGCCGCCACGCTGCTCTTCCTGTTGCTGAAACATGCCGAAATCACCCGTCCCCCGGAGCCCGAACCGGCGTCGGGCGCCGAGATCAATCTGCTCGTCGCCGACATCCGCGAGGGCGAGCGCGAACTGGCCACACTGCGCAATGCCCGGACCGCCCTGGAGCAGGAAATCCGCGCGGCACAGGGACTGGCACGCCGACTGCTCAGCGAACAGCCCGAACCCGAGCGCAGCCTGCGCGCCGACCCCGAACAGGAGCTGGCGAGCCTGCGCGAGGAAATCACCCGGCTGGAAGAGGCAGTGGAACGGCTGCGCGGCGAGGGCAGCGGCGCGGCGGTACTGCGGGTCGCCGGCGAGGGCCGCCGTCAGTATCTGACCGGCCTGCGCCTGGGCGGCGCCCGGGTGCTGATCCTGGTCGACGCCTCGGCGAGCATGCTCGACGAGACCATCGTCGAGGTCATCCGCCGTCGCATCCGCGACCACGACAGCAAGCTGCAGGCGCCGAAATGGCGGCGCGCCACCCGCACCGCGGCCTGGCTGGTGGCGCACCTGCCGAAAACCAGCGACTTCCAGCTCTACGCCTTCAATACCGACGCCCAGCCGACCACGCCGGACAGCGCCGGCCGCTGGCTCCAGGTCGGCGATGCGGCCGCCGCAGATACCGCGGTGCGCCAGCTGCGGGCCAAGGTGCCTGGGGGCGGCACCAGCCTGGTCAATGCCTTTGCCGCGGTACGGGCCATGAACCCGCCGCCGGACAACCTGATCCTGATCACCGACGGCCTGCCCACCTGGGGCCGCAAGGCGCCGCGCGGCAACACTGTGGATCCCAGCCGCCGCGAGCAGCTGTTCCGCGAGGCCATCGAGGTGCTGCCGGCGGGCCTACCCGTGAATGTGATCCTGTTCCCCATGGAGGGAGATCCGGCCGCCGCCAGCCTGTTCTGGCAGCTCGGAGTGGCGACCGGAGGTTCCTTCCTCAGCCCGGCGAGGGACTGGCCGTGATCCGCCGTCGCGGCGCACCGGAGAGCAGCATCGCCTTTCTGGACGTGATCAGTGCCGGCTTCGGCGCCATCCTGCTGTTGCTGCTGGTCGCACGCATCGCCCCGCCCTCCGGACCCATGGACACCGAGGCCGACGCCGGCGGCATCGAGACCCTGCAGGAGGAACTCTTCGAGATCCGCGGCCAGACCCGGGTGGTCAGCCGCGAGCTGACCGAACTGCGCGAACAGCTCTCCGAGGAACGACGCCGCATCGCCCGTGCCCAGGCGCAGCTGGCACAGGCCCCGCAGGCACCCCAGGCCGACGACAGCGACCAGCGCGAGCAGTTGCTCGCCGCCCGCCAGAGCCTCACCGAGGAGATGCGCCGGCTGCTCGCCCGGCAGCAACGGCCGGCCAACGATCTGGTTGGCGGCCTGCCGGTGGACAGCGAGTACCTCATCTTCATCATCGACACCTCGGGCAGCATGTACAACTACGCCTGGCAGCGGGTGCGCAAGGAAATGATCGCCATTCTCGACATCTATCCACAGGTGAAAGGAATTCAGGTGATGAGCGATATGGGCAGCTACATGTTCTCGAGTTATCGCGGCAAGTGGATCCCGGACAGCCCGGCCCGCCGCCGCGCGGTGATCGAGCGGCTGGCGAGCTGGACGCCGTTCAGCAATTCGAGCCCGGTAGAGGGCATCGAGCGGGCCATCCGGGCCTACTACGCCTCCGACAAGAGGATCAGCCTGTTCGTGTTCGGCGACGACTTCACCGGCGGCGCCATCGCCCCAGTGCTCAAGGCGGTGGACCGGCTCAATCGCGAGCGGCGCAGCGGCGAGCGGCTGGTGCGCATCCACGCGGTCGGCTTTCCCGTGCATTTTCTCGCGCCCGGGGGCAACCGCCGTACCGCCACCCGTTTCTCCCATCTGATGCGCGAACTGACGCTCGCCAACGGCGGCACTTTCGTGGGCCTGAACGGGCTAGACTGACCGTGCCTCCGCCAACCGGCCATCACCTCGTGTTCTGGATCCGTCCACGGCGTTCTTTCCGCATCCTCCTCGCCCTGGCCGCCCTGCTCACTGGCTGCGCCACCCATGTCGAGGTCGCCGGCGACTTCCCCACGCCGGTCACCCGCCGGCTTCCCGTGTCCGCCACCCTGGTGCTGGAACCGGCATTTCGCGCCTACCTGCTGGAGGTCAGCGAGCCCAACCCCGTCAGCCTCGCCCTCGGGGACTCCCAGGCGGCGCTGTTTCGCACCGTCGCCGGCGCCATGTTCCGGGAGCTCCAGGTCAGCGATCAGGTGCCCGACCCGGCCACAACCGACCTGATCCTCGTGCCCCGGGTCGCCGAAGTGCAGATCGCCACCCCCACCGAGACCCAGCTGCAAATCTTCGAGGTCTGGATCAGCTACCGGGTGCAGCTGCTCGACAAGTCCGGCGAGGTCATCGCCGAGTGGCCGCTCGCCGCCTATGGCAAGACCCCCTCCCGAATGCTCGAAAGCGCCGGCGACGCCTTCAATCAGGCCAGCATCATGGCACTGCGCGATGCCGGTGCCGCAATGATCACCGGCTTCACCCAAACGCCCGGGGTAAGCGACTGGCTCAGCCGGCGCGGGGCTTGGTCACCGGCGGAGCCAGCAGCACCATGAACGCCGCGCAGTGCCGTCGAATATGGACCGCAGCCGGGTCGCACCACCCGCTCGGGAAATACGCTGGGCCCAGACAGACAGTGCTTGGCTTGCTGCTGCTGGCGTCCATCCTGGCGGCCGGCTGCACCCGTACCATAATCGACGAATACCGGGAGAGCGGACGGGCGCTACCGCTGGGACGGAGCGAGCAGGTAGTGGTGCTGGGCCGCCGTCACGACGGCGAATACGAGACCGAGCCGGAACTCATCCAGTGCATCGCCCGGCGCCTCGATGACCGCCTGCCGGTGGTTCCGGAGCAGACCTTCATCGACCGCGTCTATCCCTGGTTCGAGCCGCGCACCGCGCCGCTCGGTCTGCGCCGCCTGCAGAAGATGCTTGACGATCCGGATGTGGGCCGCCGCCTGCACGAAACCGGGATCCGCTACATGATCTGGGTGGATGGCAATACCGAGACCACCGACCGCGGCGGCTCCATGAGCTGCGCGATCGGCCCCGGGGGCGGCGGCTGCTTCGGCTTCACCACCTGGGAGAAGACCGCGAGCTACGAGGCGGTGATCTGGGATCTGGGCGAAGTGCGCGAAGGCGGCCGCGTCAAGGTCGACGCCAAGGGCTCTTCCTATGTGATCGGCGTGCTCGCGCCCATCCCCATCATCGCTCGGGTACAGAACAGCGCCTGCGAGGGGCTGGGCAACCAACTGCGCGAGTTCTTCGCAGCACGGCGCTCCTGAGCCGGCCGGCGACCCGGTGCTAGTGGGCCACGCGGCCCACTAGCCGGGCAGGCCCAGCAGCGCGGCGGTGTTGCTGCGCATCACCTTGCGTACCTGCGCATAATCCAGTCCGGTAAGGCCGTCGGCGAATTCCAGCGGGTGCGCGAGCCCTTCCGGGTGCGGCCAGTCGGAGCCGAACAGCGCCACCTCCGGGCCGACTGCCTCGATCAGTTCGGGGATGTCATCCTCCGGGAAGGGGCAGACCCGGATGCGATCGAGGAAGATCTCGCTGGGCCGCCGGTCGATCTTGCCGAAGGTGAAGTTGTCACCGGCAACCTTGGCGGCCTTGTCGAGCCGGCTGAGCAGCGGCTTCACCCAGGCGGAGCCATTCTCGATCGACGCCACCACCAGCCGTGGGAAGCGCCCGAACAGGTTGTGCAGGATCAGCGCCGCCAGGGTGTCGTGCACCGGACGCTCCATCATGCCGATCACATGCTGAAAGGCGGTGACTCGGTGATGGGGCGGCCGCGGGTTCTCGCCCCAGGCGGCGGAGACCAGTTCCTCGAAACCGGCATTGCCGAGGTGAAAACTGACCGGGATGCCCGCTTCCTCACAGCGCGCCCAGAACGGATCGAAGTGTGGGTCGGCCGGCGAACGGCCATAGATCGGGCCGGGCAGCAGATTGACCAGCCGGGCGCCCTCGGCCAGCACCCGCTCCAGCTCGGTGACGGCGAGGTCGACATCCACCAGCGACAGCTGGGCGGCACTGAATACGCGGTTCTGATGGTCCCAACCCCAGTCGTCGCGCAGCCAGCGGTTGAAGGCGCGGTGGTTGGCCATCACCACCTCGGGGCCGGCATCGCGCAGCTCCATCTCCACCCCGACGCCGAGCGACGGCAGAAAGATGCCGGCCTCGACCCCATGGGCGTCGCACCAGCGCAGGCGTGCGGCGCGGTCCATGGACTCCGGCAGGTCGAAACAGGAAATGGGGTCGGCGGCGAGGATATGCGCGCCCTTGGGTTGGTCGCTGCGGTAGAACTCCTTGTAGGAGCCGGGGCGGCCGGCGTGCTCGCCCGGCGGCGCACTGAAGAAGCTGATGCGCCGGCCGCGGAAGTGCACCTGGGCGTGCTTGCTCAGGCCGCGCACCACGGTGATGGCGTCGTCCTTGAAACGCGCCTCCATGTGCCGGGTATAGCAGTCGTCCGGCTCGTAGTAATGGCAGTCGGCATCGACCAACGGGTAATCGACCAGGGCGCGTGGCTTCGGCGACTGGGCGGCGGGCAAGTTCATCGAAGGCGTCTCCAAAGTACTATGTAAATATATTGGCATACTTGGGCAGCAGGACTCAATGCCGGCCGTATCCCCCGGGCAGGCTGCCCCGGAACCCTATCTTGCACGAAACGCCACGGCTATGGCTCACTGAGGGCTGCGGCTGAGCCGCCGAGACAGAGCTGGCACCCCTGCCAGATGTTCCCTGTCCGCACCCACCACCAGGGGCAGCCCCAGGCAGCTGGAGCGAGAGGCTTCCGGCGCGAGACCCTTTCACGGGCCGGCCGGTGCTGAACCTCTGACCTGAACCTCTGCCCTGCACACCCGTCTGAGACATTATGTTGAATTTGCCCTACGACAACCGCTTTCTGGCACTCGGAGAGGACTTCTTCACGGCGCAGCGGCCGGCCGGCTTTGCCGATCCGCATCTGATCGCCGCGAACCCGGATACCGCCCGGCTGATCGGCTTGGAACCCGCGCAACTGGATACTCCCGAGTTCCTCGCCTGGGTGAGCGGCAACACCACCCCTGCCGGCAGCGCGCCCCTGGCGATGGTCTACAGCGGCCATCAGTTCGGGGGCTACACGCCGCAACTCGGCGATGGCCGCGGTCTGCTGCTCGGTCAGGTGCGCACCGAGGCCGGGCTGATCGACCTGCACCTCAAGGGTGCCGGCAAGACGCCCTACTCGCGCTTCGCCGACGGCCGCGCGGTGCTGCGCTCCACCATCCGCGAATACCTGGCCGGCGAGGCGCTGCACGGGCTGGGCATTGCCACGACCCGCTCCCTGGCCATCGCCGGCAGCGACGAGCCGGTGATCCGCGAGCAGGTCGAGCCCGGCGCCATGTTGCTGCGCCTGGCGCGCACCCATATCCGCTTCGGCTCCTTCGAGTATTTCCACTACCGCCAGCGCCCGGAGCTGGTGCAGGTACTGGCAGATCATGTGATCGAGACCTACCTGCCCGCAGCCGCCCGCGAGCGCGAGCCCTACACCGCCCTGTTCCGCCATGCGGTGCAGGCCACCGCACGGCTGATCGCTCAGTGGCAGGCGGTGGGCTTCTGCCATGGCGTGATGAATACGGACAACATGTCCATCCTGGGCGAGACCCTGGACTACGGCCCCTACGGCTTCCTGGATGCCTATGACCCCGGGCACATCTGCAATCACTCGGACTACGAGGGGCGCTACGCCTACCACCGCCAGCCGGCGGTCGGTCTGTGGAACTGCAACGCCCTGGCGCATGCCCTGAGCAGCCTGATTCCGGCAGCGGCGCTGCGCGAGGTACTGCTCGAGTACGAACCACTGCTGTTGGCCGAGTTGCGCCGCCGGCAGCGCGCCAAGCTGGGCCTGGCCAGCAGCCTGCCCGGCGACGATGCGCTGATCGACGATCTGCTCGCACTGCTCGCGGCGGGAGCCATCGACTACACCCTGTTCTTCCGCCGCCTGTGCGACTTCCACCCCGGTGCCGACAACCAGCCACTGCGCGACCTGTGCCCGGACCGCGCCGCTTTCGACGCCTGGGCGCGGCGCTACGATCAACGGCTGGCCGCGGAGGCAGGGTCCGATGCCGAGCGCAGCGCAGCGATGCGCGCGGTGAATCCCAAATACCTGTTGCGCAATTACCTGGCGGAGATCGCCATCCGCCAGGCGGAGGACGAGGGAGATTACGGCGAAATCGAGCGCTTGCGGCAGGTTTTGGCAAGCCCCTTCGACGAGCAGCCGCAATTCGCACACTATGCCGAACCACCGCCCGACTGGGGGCGTAAACTGGCGATCAGCTGCTCCTCCTGAGTACCTCTCATGTCCTTCATGCTCCGCTGCCTGGCTGTCCTGCTGCTGTCCGCGGTCTCTTGCCAGCTGGCACTCGCACGCGGCGAAACCCTGGCCATTCCGATCACCATCGAACCCAGACACCTGGATCGCGGCGTGGAGCAGGCGCTGGGAATGGACACCGACGGCCGCGGAGTGCTGGCCGAAAGCACCTGCAACCAGGTCGAGCTGTCCGATCCCAGGACGCGGCCGGCCAGCCAGGCGCTGGAGGTGGAGCTGACGCTGACGGCGCATACCGGAATCGAACTGCTGGGTGGCTGCCGGGGCCCCAAACCCTGGCAGGGCCGCATGATCGTCCTGCTCGAGCCGGCGGTCGACATCTCCGGGCTGGCGGTGAAATTCACTCCGACCGACGCGCGGCTGGTTCGCGCCGACGGCAAGGAGGGGTTGTTCACCAAGCCGGTATGGGCCCTGGCCCAAAGTCTGATCCTGCCGCAGCTGGGCCTCGTCCGGGTGGACCTGGCGGCGTCCCTGGCCACCATCGACAGCCTCATCTCGGAGTTGTTGGACCCGGCTGGCGCCACCTCGCCGCTGGTCGAGCGCACCCACATCCGGGAACTCGCCGTGGTGCCGGAGGGATTGCGCGCAACCCTGAGCTTCGCGGTCCCGCCGCGCGGCGCACCGCCGGCCGAAGAGCCGCCGCTGGAGCCGGCCGAACTGGACGCCTGGGCGACGCTGGAAGACGAATTCGACGGCTTCCTCACCACGGTCATCGCCAGCCTGGCGGAAGCCACGGAATCACCGGACCTGCGCCAGGAACTGCTCGGCGTACTGCTCGATACCCGCTACGCCATCGCCCTGGCGCTGGCCGAGAACCAACCCGGGCAGGATCCGGTACGGGTGTTGTTCATCGACGCCTGGGACCGATTGCGCCCCCATCTCAGCGCGTTGGATACCAGCGATTCAGCGCCATTCGATGAGGATTTCCGGCTGGCCGGCTTCATCGCCGGGGGCGATGCCCTGCGAGCGCTGGATGCGCTGGGTCCGGAGTACGGCGTCGAGATCACCCGCGACGGTCTGCGCCGCCTGGCCCGAATGCTGCTCGCCGAAGATGCGCCGGCGTCCTTTACGCCACTGCCATTGGATGTGGACGAACGCCTGCGGCGCCTGTTTCGCCTCGACGGCGCTCCCGGCACCGCCCGACCGCTGCCGGGAGCGGCACTCCTGGTGCGCTGGCTGATCCCCGCCGCGCATGCCGGTACCGCCCCGGCGATCGCCTACCGGGTGCCGCGTCCCGGCGAGCTGCAGGCCTACCTGGAGCAGGTCGCGGCATTGCTCGAATTTCAGAGCCGGCACCAGCTCGCCAACGACAGTCGGATTCCCGAACGGCTGGGGAAGCGGTTCGGTCCCCTGGTGCAGGCGACCGCCTGGAAGGAATCCTGCTGGCGCCAGTATGTGGGCAGCCCCAAGCAACCCCGGGTGCTCAAATCACCCATTGGTGCCCTGGGCATCATGCAGATCAACGGCCGGGTGTGGCGGGGCCTCTATGACCTCGACCTGCTGGCCGACGACATCGGCTACAACATCGCCGCCGGCAGCGAGATTCTCGAACACTATCTGGTCGACTATGCCCTCCGCCGCGGCGAACACCGCCAGCCCGGTGGCGACGACAATCTGGTGCGCGCCACCTATGCCGCCTACAACGGTGGGCCCGGCCAGCTCGCCCGCTACCGACGCACCGACACCCCGACCCGGCTGCGGGCCATCGACAACCTGTTCTGGGATCACTACCAGAGACTTCGGGAAGACGGCTGGCCGGAAGTATCCAGCTGTTATCCGACGGTATCCTGAAATGCCGGGCGCTCAGCTGCCGATCGCACGCGAGCAGATCTGGATCACCAGTACGCCGGCGACGATCAGTGCCAGGCCGAGCAAGGCCGCGCCATCCAGCGTCTGGCCGAACAGCACCCAGCCCAGCAGGGCGATGAGCGCGGTGCCCACCCCGGACCAGATGGCGTAGGCGATACCCACGGGAATCGCCCTGAGGGTGAGCGACAGCAGGTAAAACGCCGTGCCGTAACCGACCACCACCACCAGCGACGGCAGCGGCCGGGTAAAACCAGCGGCGGCCTTGAGCGCCGAGGTGGCCAATACCTCGGCGAGGATCGCAAACCCCAGATACCACCAGTGCACGGCGGCGCTCAGCGCTTGCGGGCCAGGGTGAGGCCGTCGCCTACCGGCACCAGGCTCAGGTCGACGCGGTCGTCGTCGCGCAGCGCGCTGTTGAATGCCTGGATCGCTCTGGTGTCTTGGTCCGCGGTCACGCCCTCGAGCACGCGGCCGTTCCAGAGCACATTGTCGACCACGATCAGGCCGCCCGGGCGCAACAGCCGCAGGCACTGCTCGTAGTAGCCGGCGTAGCCGGTCTTGTCGGCATCGATGAAGGCAAAATCGAAACTGCCGCCCGCGCCCTCGGCATCGAGCAGTGCCGCGAGCGTATCCGCGGCCGGCGCCAGGCGCAGGTCGATGCGCTCGGCAACCCCGGCCCGCCGCCAGTACTGCCGGGCGATGGCGGTATATTCCTCGCTGAGGTCACAGCCCACCAGACGGCCGTCAGGCGGCAGCACAGCAGCCACGCAGAGCGCGCTGTAGCCGGTATAGACGCCGACCTCGATGGTGCGCCGGGCACCCATCAGCCGGGCGAGCAGCCCCATGAACTGGCCTTGCTCCGGCGCGATCTGCATGTTGCTGTCGGGTAACTCGGCGGTCCGCGCGCGCAGGTCGCGCAGCACGGCGCTCTCGCGCAGGGAAACGCCCAGCAGATAATCGTAGAGCGCGGGCGTGAGCGGAATACTCTGATTGGACATCTGGACCTCCCGTCATTGTTTGCCGTGGGCCGCCACCGGCACCGAGCGGCGGCGGCCGCGATACAGCCGCACCCGTTTGACCGTTTCCAGCTCACCCAGATCCGGCTCGGTCACGCCGATCCCGGTCGCCACCGGCACATACCCGGCGACCTCGAAGCGGGGTACCCGGGAATCGGCGATCAACGCACTGCCCGCCCGATGCAGAAAACGCGCCGCCAATTGCAGGTTATCCGGGTCGTAGAGCACGTCGGCCGCGCACAGCAGGTCGATCTCCCCGGCCACCGCCGCCAGGGACGGCGCCAGCTCGACCACCACGGCATTCAAGGTCGCATTGGCGGCGGCCGCCCGCAAGGCAAGCGGATCGCTGTCACAACAGATCACCCGCCGGGCGCCGGCCCGGGCCGCGGCAATACCCACCACGCCTGAGCCACAACCGAAATCGAGCAGGGTTCTGCCGGCCACCAGGGCGGGGTTGGCCAGCAGGTGTGCGGCCAGCACCTTGCCGGCGCCCCAGCAGAAGCTCCAGTACGGCGGCGTCTCCCAGACCGCGTCGGTCTCGGGCTCAGTCAAGGGCCGCGCCATGCCGTCGGGGTCGAGCAGCCAGAGATACAGGTCGCCCGGCGGCCGCGGTTGCGCGAGGCGCAGCCGAGCGCCCGGCACCAGCCCGGCGAGCGCGGCGACAAGCGCGGCGGGCGGCGTCACTGCGGCTGCTCGGCCGCCGGCAGTTGCCCGATCGGCTCCAGGGTCTGGCCCTGACCCAGCATCAGCCCGAGCCATCTGGTGTCCGGATCGTTCTCGAAGGCGATCTTCACCAGCATGGTCAGGGGCACCGAGAGAAGCATGCCGATCGGACCCAGCACCCAGCCCCAGAACACCAGGGAAACGAATACCACCAGCGGCGACAGATTGAGCCCCCGGCCCATCCAGCGCGGCTCAAGGATATTGCCGACCAGGGTGTTGACCGCGAGCATCAGGGCCGCGGCCAGGGTCGCGCTGAGCGGGCCCAACTGCACCAGGGCCAGCAGCACGGGCGGCGCGGCGGCCAGTATCGAGCCGATGGTCGGCACATAGTTGAGCAGGAAAGTGAGCACCGCCCACATCACCGCATAGTCGACACCGATCGCCCAGAGCCCCAGGCCGGCCACCACCCCGGTCAACAGACTGGTCAGGGTCTTCAGCCCCAGATAGCGGTTGACGCTGTCGGTAAAGCTTCCGATCGCAGCCAGCGACTCCGCGGGCACGTTGCGCGCCTGGGCAAGCTTGTCGCGAAAGCCCACCTGCTCGGCGAGGATGAAGACCACGGTCAACAGGATGAGAAAGCCGTTGGTGGTGAGGCTGGCGAGCGAGGCCAGGGTATTGCCGGCAAACTGCATCACTGCACCTGGATTTACCCTATCGCGCCAGTCCGCGAGGTCCAGCGCCAGCCCCCTGCCGCTCAGCCAGTCCTCCAGGCCGGCGCCCATCTCCATCAGGCGCTGCTGGTAGCGCGGCAGATCCTGACGGAACTCGGCGATGGAGTTACCAACCAGGGTGCCGATCAGGGCCCCCGCCACCAGGATCGCCAACACCATCAGCGCGATGGCCGCCCAGCCCGGCACCCGGTGCGCCTTGAGCCAGGACACCGGCGAGGCGCAGATCAGGGCGATAAAGATCGCCAGCAGGAAAGGCACCAGCAGTGAAGCCGCGGCCTTCATTCCCGCCACGACCACCACAAAGGCGGCGGTATAGAGCAGAAAACGCGCCGCCAGAGACAGTCCACCGATCATCCTCCTTCCTCCTGCATGGCTTCCAGTTCGTCGAGCACCTGTTGCAGCTGCTCTCTGCCGGCGGGACTGAACCGCAGCGCCTCGGTATCGACGAGTTCCGCGTCGGCGATCTCCCGGCAGCGGCGCCGCAGCCGGGCCAGTTCGGCATCGTGGCGAATCGGCACCGCGTTCAGCAGCGTCCAGTCCTGGGGGAGCGCCTGACCGTCCAGCACCAGGTTCAACACCCGCGTCATCTCACGGCGATCGAAGCGGTAGTAGGGAGTGCGCACCTTGAGCAACACGCCCAGCACGGCGGCAACCACAAGCACCGCCAGCCCCATGGTGAGCAACGCCGTGGTCATTGCCGCCACAACAGATGTAAGGCCACCGCCAAAGTGACGGCGACGATCATCGGCTGGATCAGCCGGGTGCCGCAACGGATCACCAGCGTGGAACCCAACCAGGCGCCAAGGATCTGCGCCCCGGCCATGGCCAGTGCCAAGCTCCAGAACACGCGGCCGGAAACCGCGAACAACAGCGCCGCAATGCCGTTGATGGTCAGTACCAGGGCCTTGGTATGAGCGGTCGCCTTGCGCAGGTTGTAGCCGCGCAGACTGACCAGCAGAAACGGCAGGATGGAGCCGGTGCCCGGCCCGAAAAAGCCGCCGTAGAAGCCCATGGCCGGTGCCGCCCCCAGGTCGAAAACCCGCGGCGCGACAGACTCCGACACATCCCGGTCACCGATCCGGGGCGATAACAGAAAATAGCCGGCGATGGCGATCAGCAGCACCGGCAGCACAGCTTCGAGCACCGCCGTGGACAGGCGCTGCACGGCGAGGGCGCCCAGCGTCGCGCCCAGTCCGGCGAAGCACAGACTGCGCCGCGCCTCCGCCCAATCCAGATGGCCGGAGCGCAGAAAATTCGCTGCTGACGTCAGGGTGCCCAGGGCGCTCTGTACCTTGTTGGTGCCCAACGCCAGCAGCGGCGGCAGACCCGCCCACAGCAGCGCCGGCAGGGTGATCAAACCGCCCGCTCCGGCCATCGAGGACACGAATCCCGCAGCAAAGGCGAGCGCGACCAGTAGCGCCACCATGGCGCTGGACAATTCCGGCATGGGCTTCCCGGGCGGCGGTGGACGATTGGCCGCGGATGGTAGCAGAGGCGTGCAGAATCAGCCCGCCGCCCGCCACTCGGCGAGCAGCTGCAGTGCACGCCGCCGCAGCTCCTGGTCATGGATGTCGCAGGTAAACAGCAGTTCATCGGCGCCGGTACGCGCCAACAGCGCAGCCAGGTGGTCGCAGACGCGTTCGCGGCCACCGATGGCGGCGACGCCCAGCAGATCTGCGATGGCGGCCCGTTCGCCGGGGCTTGCATCCAGCATCTCGGATGACGGCGGCGGCAACCGCAGGCTGGCGCCGCGCAGCAGCGCCAACCAGCGCCGGCGGAGACTGGAAGCCAGGAATTCGGCCTCCTCGTCGGTGGGCGCCGCGGCCAGGGGCACGCCGATCGCGGCGTAGGGTGCCGCCAGCTCGGCGCTGGGCCGGAACTCGGTGCGGTAGAGCACCAGCGCCGCATCCAACTGCTGGGGCGCGAAGTGCGAGGCGAACGCATAGGGCAGGCCCAGCTCGGCCGCCAGCCGGGCGCTGAACAGACTGGAGCCCAGCAGCCAGAGCCGGACATCGCTGTCCGCGCCCGGCACCGCAGTCAGCCGCCGGCCGGGCTGCGCCGGGCCCAGCAGGCGGCGGATCTCGGCAACCTCGGCGGGAAATTCCTCCGCGCCGCGGCCACGGCGCAGCGCCGCCGACGTCCAGGGATCCGTGCCCGGCGCTCTCCCCAGCCCCAGATCGATGCGCCCGGGATGCAGCGCCGCCAGAGTGCCGAACTGCTCTGCGACCACCAGCGGCGCATGGTTGGGCAGCATGACGCCGCCCGCCCCCACCCGGATGCGGGTGGTATGGCCGGCCAGATGGGCGATCAGCACCGCCGGCGCAGAACTGGCGATGCCGTCCATGTTGTGATGCTCGGCGACCCAGAAGCGGGTATAGCCTGCCGCCTCGGCGCAGCGCGCCAGCGCCAGCGAATTGGCGAGCGCCTCGCCGGCGCTGCCGCCGCTGCGGATGGGCGCCAGGTCCAATACCGAAATGGGCGTCTCGCGTAATACAGACATGCGGCGAATGCGCCTCTTAGCCCTGATTGGTCCAGTCGAACCGGTAACGGATCCAGTTGCTGTCGTCGAATTGCAGGTGGATACCCTCCGCCGCGACCTCGAAGCTGCCCTGTCCGCAATCGCCGCGCTTCCAGATGAAGCCCTGATCGAGCTCGATGGCCACCCGGTGATCTTCTCCCGTCACCGGGTTCTTCAAGGTGGTGCCCTGGGCCCGGCCGACCCCGGGGATGGCTAATCCGCTGCGCAGATCGTCGTCGATCACCGCAATCGGCGCCCGCACCACGCCGGCCACCTCGTAGGTGGTACCCAGAATCGCCCAGGGCATGCCGCCGAGCTGGCCGGTGAAGATCTGCGCCAGGGCGCCCAACTGGTCGTCGTCGACCTCGGGGGGCACCACGAACACCGCCCGGCCGCCGCCGTCGTGGATCGCCTTGGGCCAATCCAGGATGGCCACGGCATCGATGGCCGACAGCTCGATAGTACCGCAGCGGCCGGACTCGATGCGGGTCAGTACCACGGCCTTGCAGCTACCGTCGGCGGAGGTGGGAAAGCCGGAGAAGTTACAGGTACAGCCGGGCTGGCAGTTGCAGAACTCAAAGCCGAGGCCCTGCAGTTGCCAGGGAGTCGCAGTATTCATCGCAGTTCTCCTGTCGTCATCGGATCGGCGCCCAGCCCCGCAACGCCGCGAATATGCCGGGATCCCACAGCAGCGCCATCCCGGCCAGCGCAAAGACCAGCGCGCCCGCGGCGCCGACATAGCGCCCGCCGGGAGCATTCTTTTCCAGCAAAATCAGCAGGCTCAGCGCCAACATCCAGGTCAGGTTCATGGTACCCAGGGCCACCAGCACCGCCATCATCGCCCAGCAGCAGCCGAAACAGAACCAGCCGTGGGCGGCGCCCATCTTCAGGGCCCCGCGCGGCCGCCCGGCACCACTGCCGTATGCCAGGAAGAACGACAGCGGGGAGCGGCAGTGGCGCAGACAGGCCGCCTTCCAGGGCGTGAACTGCCAGACCGCGGCCGCCACCAGCACGAGACCGGCCAGCCGGGCCGCCCAGGGCGCCGCCGCGCCCAGCGGGCCGTCCAACCAGCGCCAGGCGAAATAGGCCGGCAGCCCGGGCAGGGTCCAGACCACCAGGTAGCCGGACAGGAAGAACGGCAGCGGGGCGACGCCGCCGCGGCCGGCGGCCAGCGCGTAGAGCCGCACCACCGGAATCATCGCCGGCAACATCATCGCGCCCATCATCGCCACCCAGCCGAACAGAAAGCCGGCCAGGGACACCATGTCCGCCATCGCCATGTCGGGCATGGCCGCCGCCATGGCCGCCATGTCGGCGGCCATGCGCAGCGACCACCACCAGCCGGCGGCCCCGGCGAGCAGCAGGACCGCCGGCACCGCCAGGCGCAGAGTGCCGCCGCCTCCTGGGCTCAGCGCCACTGTGATCGACCCAGCACGCCGGCGATCCTGAGGGTCGGTGGGGGATGGCGGAAGCGCACCGCCGCTCACCGCCCCTTCGCCAGAAAGGCATCCACCTCGGCGGTGGGTAACGGCGGACAGCAAAAATATCCCTGCGCCAGATCGCAGCCGTGGCCGCGTAAAAAGCGGTACTGTTCCTCGGTTTCCACCCCTTCGGCCACCACCCCCAGGCCCAGCTTGTGGCCGAGGGAAATGGCCGCCTCGACAATCACGGCATCGTCCGCGTCCCGGGGCAGGTCGCTGACGAAGGTGCGATCGATCTTGAGCACGTCGAGCGGGAGATGCTTGAGGTAGGCCAGCGAGGAATAGCCGATACCAAAATCGTCCACCGCCACCCGAACCCCGAGATCGTGCAGTCTTTGCAACATTTCGCCGGTCGCCTGCGGGTCGCGCATCATCAGGTTCTCGGTGATTTCCAGTTCCAGTCCGCCCGCGGGCACCTGCTCGGCGACGAGTGCGGCGCCGACCCGGGCGGCCAGTTCCGGATCGCCGAATTGCGCCACCGAAACATTCACCGAGACGCGCAGCAGGTCAGGCCAGGTACGGCGCCAGACGCGCAGATCCGCGCAGGCCCGGCGCAATACCCAGTCGCCCACCGGCACGATGAGTCCGGTGTCCTCCAACAGCGGCAGAAAGTCGCCCGGGGGCACCAGCCCGCGCCGTGGATGCCGCCAGCGGATCAGCGCCTCCAGGGCCCGGACGCGGCCGCTTTCGAGTTCCACCTGGGGCTGGTAGAACAATTCAAACTCCTGGCGCTCGACTGCCCGGCGCAGTTCCGCCTCCATGGCCAGCAGCTCGTGGCCGCGGTCGTTCATGTCCGGCGCGTAGAAGCGGTACTGATCGCGGCCCGCCGTCTTGGCCCGATACATGGCCGTGTCGGCATTGCGCAGCAGGGTCTCGACGCCGACGCCGTCGTGGGGAAACACTGCGATGCCGATGCTGAAGGTGACGAACACCTCCTGGCTGCCAGCTATCACCGGCAGTTCGAACCCGGTGCGTACCTTGCGCAGCACCACGAGCACATCCTCCACCCGCTGGAGCTCACTGACCGCGACGGTGAACTCGTCTCCGCCGTGGCGGGCGACGGTATCGGTGGGACGCAGGCAACTCTGCAGTCGTGTGGCGACCTGGCGCAACACAGTGTCACCGACCGCGTGTCCCAGGCTGTCGTTGATCCGCTTGAAATTGTCGAGATCGAAAAACAACACCGCGGCGAAACCGCCGCGGCGGCGCACATGGGCCAGCTCGGACTCCATGCGATCGACCAACAGAAACCGATTGGGCAGCCCGGTCAGGCGATCGTGGGTCGCCTGATGCTGGAGTTCGGCCTCGAATTTCTTGCGCTCCGAGATGTCCCGGGCCACCACCGACAGATAGTCGGTCTTCCCTTCGCCGTCGCGGTGGGCCATCACCAGCTTGGAAAGGGGAATCTCCCCACTGCCGTCCGCTGCCGGCAGCGCCATTTCGCCAAACCAGTAGCCGTCCCGGCACGCAGCCGGAAAGGCTTCGCCGAGCAGAAGCTCGGCGAAGCGCTCGGAAAACAGATCGCGCAGACAACGCCCGTCGAGCTCCGCTTGCCCCAGCCCCAGCAGTCTGCGGCCAGCGCCATTGATGAAACTCAGACAGCCGTCGGGATCGGCGATAGCGACCAGATCCGGGGTCGCCTCCAACACCGCGGCGAGCCGGGCACGCTCCCGCTCGACGGCGGCGGCCGCAGCCTCCAGCCGCCGCTGCTCGCGGCGCGAGTGAGCCTCGTCGAGTTCGCGACGCAATGCCGGCAGCAGCCGGGTGAGATTGTCCTTGAGCACATAGTCCCGCGCGCCGCGCCGCATGGCTTCCACCGCGTTGGCCTCGCCGATGGTTCCCGAGACGAAGATCAGCGGCAGATCCGGGTCGCGTTCCTGGACTACCTGCAGGGCTTGCAGGCCGTCGAAGCCGGGCATGGTGTAATCACAGAGCACCAGATCCCAGCGCGCCTCCAGCTCTGCGGCCAGTTCGGCCCGGCTCTGCACCCGGCGCCACTCGGGCGCCAGACCGCCACCGCGCAGGAAATCGACCAGCAGCAGGGCATCGTTCTCGCTGTCCTCGACGATCAGCACCCTGACTGGCTGCATATCATCCATGGCTCAATCTCGCAGACTGGTCAATCGACCTGTGGTGGGGTGTTCAGGACCAACCAGTAGAGCCCGAGCTGGCCGGCGGCGCGCACGAACTCGTCGAAATCGACCGGCTTGCGTACATAGCTGTTGGCACCCAGGGAATAGCCCTCGATGCGATCCCGGTCCTCGTTGGAGGAGGTCAGGATCACCACCGGCAGCAACCGGGTACGCGGATGGGCGCGGATCCGGCGCAGCACTTCGAGCCCGTCGATGCGCGGCAGCTTCAGGTCCAGCAGCACCAGCGCCGGCAGCACCTGGGGATCCCGTCCGGCGTGCGGGCCGGTGCCAAACAGATAATCGAGCGCCTCCACGCCGTCGCGCGCGGTCACCACCGGATTGGCGATCCGGTTGCTCGCGAAGGCGTGCATGGTGAGCGTCCGGTCGTCGGGATTGTCCTCGACCAGGAGAATGGTTTTATCGCTCATGCTGCCTCCTGCATGCCCAGCGTAAAGTAGAAAGCCGCTCCCTTGCCCACCTCGGCCTCGGCCCAGACAAGGCCGCCGTGCTTGCCGACCACCCGTTGCACGGTGGCGAGCCCGACCCCGGTACCCGGAAACTCGGCCGGGTCATGGAGCCGCTGGAAGGCGCCGAACAGTTTGTCGGCGTAGGCCATATCGAAGCCTACGCCATTGTCGCGCACGTAATAAACCATTGCCTGCCCCCGCACATGGGACCCGAAACACACTTCCCCCGGTTGGCGCCCCCGGGTGAACTTCCAGGCATTGTCGAACAGGTTGTCGAGCGCCACCCGCAACAGCCGGGCGTCGCCGCGGGCTACCAGTCCGGGCTCGATGTGCCAGCGCAGCTCACGCCCCGGTTCACGCTCATCGAGCGTCGCGGCCAGTTCGGTGGCCAGACCGCTGAGATCCACGGGACCGGGCTGCAGCTCGCTGCGCGCCACCCGTGCCAGCCTGAGCAGATCGTCGATCAGCGCCGCCATGTGCTGCGCCGCGCATCGCACCCGGCCGAGGTATTCGCGCCCACTGTCATCGAGGCGTTCGCCGTATCCCTGCTCCAGGATACGGCTGAAGCCGTCGACGGCGCGCAGCGGCGCGCGCAGGTCGTGGGAGACCGAGTAGCTGAAGGATTCCAGCTCGCGGTTGGCGGTCTCCAGGGCGGCGGCCTTGTGGCGGACTTCCTCGGCAGCGCGGTCCCGATCGCGCTCCGCGGCGCAACGCGCACTGATATCCTCGATCACGCCGTCGACGAACCTGTTGCCATCATCGTCGCGGCGCGTGACCAGGGACAGGCGGGCATCGAACACGCGACCGCTCAGGGTGACCATCCGCAGTTCGCGGCCGGTCACTGCGCCCAGGGCAAACAGCTCCGCCACCAGGGCCGCGCGCTGCTGGTCATCGGCGTAGAGCTGCACCGGCGGGCAGGCCAGCAGGCGTTCCGCACTGCCGGCCTCGAACAGGGCCACCAGGGCGGGATTGACTTCGAGAAAGCGGCGGTCGTCAGCCAGGCGTTCGGAGAGGCTGCTGCGGAAAACGCCGAGGGGCAGGTTCGCGAACAGCTGGCGATATCTGGTCTGCGCCTCCTCGCGAGCCTGCTCCAGGGCATGCTTTTCGGTGACATCGCGGACCACCGCGATCACCTGAACGCCCTCGTGGTTGATCAGGGGAGCCAGGCTCAGTTCGACCGCGAATTCACTGCCATCCCTGCGCCGTCCCGCGAGCCCGGCATCCGCGCCCAGCAACCGCACCCGGGGTGCGGAGCAATGTTCTTCCCACAGCGCTCGGTACCGCTCGCGCAACCGCTCCGGAACCAGCACCTCGGCGCTGCGGCCGACCAACTCCTCGTTGCGGTAACCGAACCACTCCTCGCCCCGGGCATTGCTCAGGCGGATGCGGCCGCCCTCGTCCAGGATGAGGATGGCATCCGGGGCCGCCGCCAGCATGTCGCGGAAGCGCGCCTCGCTGGCCCGCAGGCGGTTCAGATTCTGCCGGCGTCCGATCTGAAAGTGGGCCAGGGCCAGGGCGCCGGGCAGCACCGCAAGCGCCAGCGCCGCGAATCCACCCAGCAACGACAGGTGCTGACCGGCCGCAGCGGCCGCCACCGCCTGCCGCGGCGTACGCGAGATCAGCAACCAGCCCTTGGTACCCGGCCCGCTCAGCCGCCAGTGATCGCCGACTGCTGCGGGCAGCACCCGGCGCCAGGCGAACAGATCGCCACCGATCTCGGCCTGCCCGGTAGCCCCGGGTCCGGCGCCTTGCAACAGTGCCCAGGCCGGGCCGTGGCGATCCGCGAACCGGGCGGCCTCGCCGGACGCCGCGAATTCGAATGCCCAGGCCTCCTCCGGCCGTTCGCCCAGCAGCCAATGGCCTTCGCCGTCCACCAACCAGACGCCGATATCGGCCTCCGGCATCGCCAGTTGGGCGAGCTGATCCAGCAAGGCGTTGCCGCTGTAGTTGATGGTGATCAGGCCGCGTTCGGCACCGTCCGCAGCCCGCACCGGCAGGCCAAATCTCAGCATGGGACGGAACGGCCGCTCGATCTCGCCGCGTTCCACATTCAAATCGAAGCGGGAGACGTGAATGGTCCCCGACGGCTGCTCCAGCCCGTCGCGCACGAAGTAGCGTTCGGCCTTGTCCTGGAGTTCGGATTCGGGCACCAGATGGGGTCCGTCCGGCGTCTGGTTGACGCGCACCAGCTCCCGCCCGCCGGCGTCGAACAGGCGCAGCTTGACGTAATCGGGACGGTGCCGCGCCAGGGTCAGCAGATCGGTTGCGACCCCCGCCAGCGTCTCACCGCCGGCCAGCCAGCGGTGCACTGCGGGCCGGTCGGCCAGATAGGGAAGATCGGCCAGGGGCAGCTGCAGTGCCGCAGCCAAGGTGCCGCTGGCCTGTTCGATCAGGGTGCGCTGCTGGATGCCGAGGGTGCGCTGTATAGCCGCATGCTGACGGCGGTCCAGAGTCCAGAAGGCGGCCCCCAGCACCAGCAGCGCGCCCAGCCAGAATGCCAGTGCCCGCGCCGCCACCGCGCGCAGCGGATATCCTTCAGCCATCAATCCTGCGTCCGCCATCCCTAAGGCCCCTCGCCGCCTGCCTGCCTGCCTGCCTGCCTGCCTGCCTGCCTGCCTGCCTGCCTGCCTGCCGCATGCACAATAACCGATACTAGCGCCGCCTCCGTCGGGAACAAGCGGTTGTCCTGGTCTTACAGACCCAACGTCACATTTTCGCGCCGAACGGTACCGACTAGTGGGCCGCGCCGCTGGCCGCTGGCCGCCGGGTTGAATACACTGCCGTCCCGCAGCGGAGGTTGCCATGGACCCCAAACTCTTCTTCACGGTGTTCGGCACCGTGTTGCTTGCCGAACTCGGCGACAAGACCCAGATCGCCACTTTCCTGTTCGCCGCAGACGGCAGCACCAGCAAATGGACGGTGTTCGCCGGTGCCGCGTTGGCGCTGGTGGTCACCAGTGCCATCGCCGTGGCTGCGGCGGGACTGATCAGTCAGTGGCTGTCGGACAAGGTGCTGGGCTACGGGGCCGGCGGCCTGTTCCTGACGCTGGGCGCCATTACCCTCTACCAGACCGCTCGCGCCTGATCCCCGGGGTCAGACGACCCCCGTCGCGCGCCCCGCCAGGGCTTCGAACCAGGGCATCACCAACTCGCGGTGGATGCGATAGGGATAGGCGTGACCCCAGTCTGGCAGTTCGTCGAAGCGGATGTCGTAGCCCAGATGTTCAAGCAGGCCGCAAGTACTGCGCACCGTCTGAATCGGAAAGATGTGGTCATGAACGCCGTGCACCACCAAAAGCGGCACCTCGCGGCCCTCGCGGCGGCGCAGCAGGGGTTCGGCGATCTGACTCAACTCTCCGGCGATGGGCGCCACCCCGGCAAAGTATTCCGGCGCCAGCAAGGCCAGCAGGTAGCTGAAGGTCGCCCCGTCGGACAGCCCGCTGAGAAACACCCGTTGGCGATCGATGCGGTATTCGGCGGCGGCCCGATCGATGGCCGCGGTTACCGAGGCGACGTCGACCGGCGGCTCCAGTATCGACCAGGTGATGTCCGTCGACTTGGGCGCCAGCACCAGATAACCGTGCTCGGCGGCCAGCCGCTGCCAGGTCCACAGGTATTCGCAGCCGTTCCCGGAAGCCCCGTGCAGCGCCACGATCAGCGGCCAGTCGCGGTCCCCCGGGTAACCGTCCGGCACATAAAGCGCACAGGCCTCGTGATCGTCGCAGGACTCCCACCCGATCAGGCCGGCGCCGCTGCCATCGGCGGCCGGCTCGGCGCTTCGCCCAAAATACTCGCCCAACACAGGCAGTTGCCCGCGCAGCGGATACAGTTGTTCCAGGGTCTGCACCAGCAGTTGCCGGCACTGCACGAAACTCGCGATGAAGGTCGCCCCCTCACCCCGCAGCCAGAGCTGGGCGGCGTCCTCGCAGCGGGTCGCGGCGGCGACCAGCTGCCGGTGCAGATCCGCGCACTCCGGCGGTGGCTCGAGGGCCATCAGGGCGTGCCGGGTGGCGGGAATCAGCGGATCCAGCGCGGTTCGCAGCCGCTCCTGAGATGCGCCGACTTCCCCAAAGCGCAGCTCCTCGAACTCCGCCTCGAAGGCTTCCAGGGTCAGGAGCAGATAGTGCTCCAGCAGGCGCAGTTGTGTGCCGTAGTCTTCCCGGTTCATGGCCTGGGTCTCGCCGTTATCGCCGCACTTGTCGATCCTCTCCAGACTGGCAGAGCAGTTCCTGGTCGGGGACTGCCGAACAACAGCCGGGGACCGGGCGTATTGCGCAGGGCCCGGAAGCTATCGATTCTGACAGCGGATCACCTTAACGCAACCGGCAGAGCCGTGGCGGCCCCGGGCCCGAACCCGAACACCGACAGTTTTGGGGTCCCAAGGCTATCGCGGCGGGGAGTGCATCGCGGCGAGGGCGCCGCTCCCGCAGGGGCACCGCTCCTGTCCGGGCGCCGGTTGCAGGAGGCCCGCCCCCGGGCCGATGGAGTCAGATTGGCACGCGGGATGGCCAAGGTGTCCGGGTTGATCGCGGCGCGGAGTCCATCGCGGCCAAGGCGCCGCTCCCACAGGGAGGCCGCTCCTGTCCGGGCGAGACAGGCACCCGCCGACCCGCCCGCTTCCGCCCCCCGCAGCGGATGCCGCGACGCTTTACCTTTGCGGCGCCCTCACTTAGGGTAGCCATCCGCCACCAAACCAACAAGACACCGACCATGCGCGACCACTACCGCAAGATCATCGAGTTCATCGGCGAGGACCCCAGCCGGCCCGGTCTGCTGGATACCCCCGAGCGCGCCGCCAAGGCGATGGCGTTTCTCACCGGTGGTTATCGCCAGGATCTCGGTGAGGTGGTCAACGATGCACTGTTCCCCAGCGACAGCAGCGAAATGGTGATCGTCCAGAATATCGAGCTGTATTCCCTGTGCGAACACCACCTGCTGCCGTTCATCGGCAAGTGCCACGTGGGTTATATCCCCAATGGCGTGGTGCTGGGCCTCTCCAAGGCCGCGCGCGTGGTCGACATGTTCGCCCACCGGCTGCAGATCCAGGAGAGCCTGACCACCCAGATCGCCGCCGCCATCGAGCAGGTCACGGGCGCCCTCGGCGTCGGGGTGATCATCGAAGCGCAGCACATGTGCATGATGATGCGCGGTGTCGAGAAACAGAATTCCACCACCAAGACCTCGGCGATGCTCGGCGCCTTCCGCCAGCGGCAGGCGACGCGCCACGAGTTTCTGTCCCTGATCAGCCACTGAGCCGGAGCCAACGCGGCGGATCCCCAATCATCCCCACCGCTACCCCGGCGACCGCTGGTCTAACCTGAGTCGCGTGCAGTGAAGAATGCCGCCAGCCGCTCGGCCACTTCGGGGGCCGGCTCTTCCATGTGGAAATGGTGGCCGCCCGGCACCTCGACGATGGCCAGCGCGCGGGCGTGCGCCTCCATGCCGTAGAAGCGGGACATCCGCGCCAGATCGGAGAGCAACAGCAGGATCGGGCAGTCGATGCGCTCGACGAAAGCGCGCACCAGTTCCGGGGTCAGCTTGATCTCGGAGGCGAGCTTGAGCTTTTCGTCGCTGCGCCAGCACCAGCCATCCGCGGTCTGCCGGGCGCCGCGCGCGACGATGTCCGGCGCGGACAGCGCCGAGAGCGGCGTCGGGCCGCGCAGACGGGTGGCGGCCAGGGCGTCGCGGTCCGGATACACCCGGGTCTCGCGGCCGGCACGGACCGCGCGCCCGACAATGGCGTCGCGCAGCTGTTCGGGCGCTTCGCCGACACTCAGGGTGCCGGGCACAAAGCTGTCGAGCAACCCCAGGCGGATGATGCGTTCGGGAAAGGTGCCGGCGGCGAGCGTGCAGATCATCGCGCCGCGCGAGTGTCCGAGCAGCGAGAAGCGCTGCCAGCCCAGCTGTGCGGCCACCGAATGGACGACGCCGACATCCTGCCAGATGTTGTAGGTGCCGTCCGCGGAGCGATGGTCACTGTGGCCGTGGCCCGGCAGATCCAGCGCGATCAGCCGCACGCCGCGCAGCAGGCGGCCCAGGGGCGCGAAGCTGCCGCAGTTGTCCAGCCAGCCGTGCAGGGCGAGCAGCGGCACCCCCCGGGGGTCACCCCACTCGACCGCGGCAATGCGCAGGCCGTCATGCAGGAAACTGTGTTCCAACGGCGGCATATCCAGATCCCGGGCGGCGCAGGTCAATTCAATCCGGCGGCTGCTCGCGCCACAGGAGCCGCGCGCCGCCGCGCCCCAGCGCGGTCACTTCGAGAGCGACCAGATGCGCCGGCGCCATGGGCGCCAAGGCGTCGGCGTCGGTGAGGTAGCCCAGCAGGTCGCCCACCAGCGGCTGATGACTGACCACCAGCAGCGCCTCGAAGCCGCTGTGCTCGGCAAAGGCGACCACCCCACCGACCCGGGCCCCGGGCGCCAACGCCGACTCCACCGCGAAATCGCCGGTGAAATGCAGCACTCGCATGAATTCCGCCGCGGTCTGCCGGGTGCGCTGATAGGGGCTGCAGGCCACCGCCTGCAACCCTGACAGCCGCGCCGCCGCCGCATCCGCCACCGCCCGCACCCCGGCCCGGCCGCGCGGCGTCAGGCGCCGCTCGGCATCGCTGCCAGCCTGGGGCTCGGCCTCGCCGTGACGCAGGATATAGAGTTTCACGCCGGGCGCTCCCAGCCGACCCGGAACTCGACGTCGTCGCTGCGCTCCGACACCGCCATGCCCTCCAGCACCCGGGGGATCGACTGTCCCTCGAACAACACCGCGTGCAAGGCGCTCACCAGCGGCATGTAGACGCCCAGCTCGTCCGCCTTGCGCTTGACCATCCGGGTGGTATTGATGCCCTCGGCGACCTGGCCGATCTCGGCGCGGGCCGCTTCCAGCGAACGGCCGGCGGCGAGCGCGCGGCCGATGCGGAAGTTGCGGCTCAGGGTCGAGGTACAGGTGACGAACAGATCGCCGACTCCGCTCAGGCCCAGGAAGGTCATGGGGTTGGCGCCCAGGGTGGCGGCGAAGCGGGTCATCTCCGCCAGGCTGCGGGTGAGCAGCACCGCCATGGTGTTCTGCCCCAGACCCAACTGGGTGGCCATGCCGGCTTCGATGGCATAGATGTTCTTCAGCGCGCCGGCGAGCTCGACACCGAACACGTCCGGATTGGCGTAGACCCGGAAATAAGGCGTCGCCAGCAGCCGCTGCACGAGCTCGCAGACCTCGGCGTCGGCGCTGGCGATGACGGTCGCGGTGATGTCGTGGCGCGCCACTTCGCGAGCGAGGTTGGGGCCGCTGATCACCCCGATACGGGCCTCGGGGAGATGCCGGACGAGCAGCTCGCTCATACGGGTGAAACCCTCGGGGGCGAAGCCCTTGGCGGTGCTGATGGCCACGGCGCCCGCGCGAATACCCGGCGCGGCGCGCTGCACCACCGCCTCGAAGGCACCGCTGGGCACGGAAAAGAACACCAGTTCGGCATCTGCCAGCACGGCGTCCAGGTCGGCGCTGATCGCCAGCCGGGGATCCAGCTCATAGTCGGGCAGATAGCGCTGGTTGCGCCGCATTGCCCGGCACTCAGCGGCCTGCTCCGGGTCGCGCATCCACAGGCTGGTGGGATGGCCGTTGCCGGCGATCATGTTGGCGATGGCGGTGCCGAAACTGCCACCACCGAGCACGGCGATGCGGGGAACTGCAACCATCTCAGCGCGCCGATCCTGGGGAGGCCACCATTATCCGGTCCGGCAAAAAGGCATTGCAACCATCACCGGAGACGAGTGTGCGCGACCGGCAACGGATTCAGCCCAACTCGAAATCGACGATCACCGGCAGGTGATCGCTCGCCACCCGGGCCAGCTGGTGGCGGCAGGTCTGCGCCGAGACCAGCTTCAGCTTGCCCCGGTAGTAGAGCCGGTCGAGCCCGCCGCGCGGCGCGAACGAGGGGAAGGACTTGATCGACCTGGTGCGGTGGCGGGACTCCAGATCGGTGGCGCAGCGCAGACCCATGCCCTCCACGAACAATGCCCGCAGGCGCGACAGCCAATCGTTGAAATCACCGCCGACGATACAGGCGCAGCGCTGATCGACCTCGGCGAATTCCTTCGATCGCAGCAACAGACCGGCCTGGCGCTGGCGCTCCTGGGTGGCGAGACCCAGATGCAGATTGAAGACTTCCAGCCGGAACAGGCTCCCCCGTCCGCGGTCAATCTCGATGGCGGTATGCTGGCAGCCGCGCCGCTTCAGATCGCCGATGGTGAGATCGATATTGCGTTCGCGGGCAATGGGATGGCGGCTCAGGGTGGCGTTGCCGTAGCGGCCCTTGCGCAGGCTGACGTTATGTCCAGCCGCGTAGTAGGGGTAATCGAGCGCCGCGGCCAGCTCCCGGGCCATGTCCTGCTCCCGGGAGCGCGGCGCGCCTTCGTCGACTTCCTGCAGCAGCACGATGTCCGGATCGTGATCGCCGAGGATGCGCACGATACGCTCGGGCTGAAAGCGCCGGTCGAGGCCGATGGCGCGATGGATGTTGTAGGTGACGACGCGCAGTCTGGTCACTGCGGAGTTCATATCCTGCTCTCCGGGCAACTGCGCCGCACACCCGTCGCGTGGTTCACCCGGCCAGCAGCAGGCGGTTCAGGCGGCGCACGAAGTCGGCGGGGTCTTCCAGCGCCTCGCCCGCCGCCAGTGCGGCCTGATCGTACAGCACCCGGGCCAGATCGTCGCGCCGCTCGCTGTCTGTCTCGCTACCGATGCGGGCTACCAGGGGATGGTCGGGGTTCACTTCCAGCACCGGCTTGGCCTCCGGAACTTCCTGCCCGGATGCAGAGAGGATCTTGCGCATCTGCGGCCCCAGAGCGTGTTCAGCGAGCACCAGACAGGCAGGTGATTCGGTGAGCCGGGTGGAGATGCGCACTTCCGCCACACGCTCCCCCAGCGCCTCCTTGAGACGTTCGAGCGCGGCATCGCGCTCGGCAGGCTCCGCGCCGGCTTCCGCCGCGCTGTCCTCGCCGGCTTCCCCCAGGTCGAGCTCGCCGCGACTGATATCGCACAACGGCTTGCCGTCGAATTCGCGCAGGTGAGACATCGCCCACTCATCGATCCGCTCGCCGAGCAGGAGCACCTCGATGCCGCGCTTGGCGAATACCTCCAGGTAGGGGCTGCTGCGGGCAGCGCGCTCGCTGTCGGCGATCAGATAGTAGATTTTTTGCTGTTCGGGACCCATGGCCGCGACATAGTCCGCCAGCCCGATGCGGCCGTCCCCGGACCTGGTGCTGGCGAGCCGCAACAGCCCGGCGATCCGCTCGCGGTTGGCATGATCTTCGCCCAGACCCTCCTTGAGGACATTGCCGAATTCCGCCCAGAAGGCCAGATAATCGTCGCTTCTATCCCGCGCCACACCTTCCAGCAGATCCAGCACCCGCTTGGTGAGCGCGCCGCGGATGGTATCCACCGCGGGAGTGCGCTGCAGCAGCTCCCGGGAAACATTGAGCGGCAGGTCCGCGCAGTCGACCACGCCGCGCACGAAGCGCAGATACAGCGGCAGAAACTGCTCGGCATCGTCCATGATGAAGGTACGCTGGATATACAGCTTGAGGCCGCGCGGGGCGTCGCGGTTGTAGAGATCGAAAGGTGCGTGGGCCGGCACATAGATCAGGCTGGTGTATTCCAGCTTGCCCTCGACCTTGTTGTGCGCCCAGACCAGGGGTTCCCGGAAATCGTGGGAAACGTGCTGGTAGAACGCCCGGTATTCCTCGTCCCCGATATCGCTCTTGGGACGGGTCCAGAGCGCAGCGGCGCTGTTGACCCGCTCGTACACCGGCTGCGCTTCGCCACCGGCATCCTCCGCGGCGTCGCCATCCGCTTGGGGCGGCGGGGGCGGGGCGCGCATCTCCACCGGGATGGCGATGTGATCGGAATACTTCTTCACCAGCGCGCGCAGCCGCCAGTCGTTCTCGTAGTCGCGGGCATCCTCCTTGAGATGCAGGATCACGCTGGTCCCGCGCGCGGCGCGCTCGATGGTCTCGACGGTGAACTCCGCCTCGCCGTCACAGCTCCAGCGCACCCCCTGCTCGGCCGCCAGGTCGGCGCGCCGACTCTCCACCAGGATGCGGTCGGCGACCAGAAAACCGGAGTAGAAGCCGATGCCGAACTGGCCGATGAGTTGCGCGTCCTGCTGCTGGTCGCCGCTCAGGCTGCCGAGGAATTCCTCGGTGCCGGAGCGCGCGATGGTGCCCAGGTTGGCAACCGCCTCCTCCCGAGACATGCCGATGCCGTTGTCGGTGATGGTGACGACATGGGCTTCGGGATCGACCTCGATGCGCACCCGCAGCTCGGGGTCATCGGCCAGCAGGGCGCCGTTCTCCAGCGCCGCGAAGCGCAACTTGTCGGCGGCATCCGAGGCGTTGGAGATGAGTTCGCGCAGGAAGATATCGCGGTTGCTGTACATCGAGTGGATCATCAGATGCAGCAAGCGCTTGGCTTCGGTCTGAAATCCCAGGGTTTGGGCTTGGACGGCCTCGGTCATCATTTCCCTCCGCGCAGGCTTGGTCGATCGCTGCCCTAAGATGGGTGCGCGAGCCCGGATTTCAAGCGCGCGGGGCCGGCAAATTGTCCGCTCCGGGCCAGGCCTTATAATGGCGGGACAGCAAAAACGACACATCTCCGTTACAGGGAATCTCGCCATGGCCATCCAACCCTTCCTCACCGAGGAGCGGATCCGCGCCTGCACCGAATCGGGGCATTGGCGCAACCGCACCATCGTCGAACACCTCGACCTGCACGCCGACCAGCACCCGGAACATCTGGCTGTGGTCGATCACAACAGCGAGACCGGGCTGCGCACCGCGCTCTCCTACCGCCAGCTGCGCAGCCTGGTGGACCGCATCGCCCTGGGCTTCACCCGACTCGGTGTCGGCAAGGGCGACGTGGTCTCCTGCCAGCTGCCCAACTGGTGGGAGTTCCTCGCCATCCATCTGGCCGCGGTGCGCATCGGCGCGGTCACCAATCCGCTGATGCCCATCTTCCGCCACCGCGAAGTCGAATACATGATGGGCTTCGCCGAGACCAGGCTCGCCATAGTGCCGCGCCGCTATCGGGGCTTCGACTATCCGGCCATGATGGAGGAAGTGCGCGGCAATCTGCCGGAACTACAGCAGGTGCTGGTGGTCGGCGGGCCGGCCACGCCGGATTCCTTCGAGCGCGAGCTGCTGCAGCGGCGCTGGGAAGACGAACTCGACCCCGCGGCCATCTTCGCGGAGCGCAGGATGGACCCCAACGCCGTGGTCCAGGTGATGTATACCTCGGGCACCACCGGCGCCCCCAAGGGCGTGATGCACATCTCCAACACACTGCTCGCCTGCCTGAAGAATTTCGCCGATTCCTACCACCTTAACGGCAACGACAACATCCTCATGGGCTCGCCGCTCGCCCACCAGACCGGCTTTCTGGTGGGTCTGCTGCTGCCCATCTACCTGGGTGCCAAGACGGTGTACCTGGACATCTGGAACGCCCCCCAGGCATTGCGCCTGGTGCAGGACGAAGGCATCAGCTTCACCATGGGCGCCACCCCCTTCGTCGCCGACATGGCGCACGCGCCGGAAGCCACCCAATACGATACCTCGACTCTCAAGACCTTCGTCACCGGCGGTGCGCCCATTCCCCGGGTGGTCGCGGAACACGCACGCAAGACCCTGGGTTGCAAGGTCTACGGCGTCTATGGCATGACCGAGAGCCTGCTCGCCACGGTGTCGGTGCCGGAGGATCCGCCGGAAAAGATCTATGAGACCGACGGCGCTCCCAAGCCCGGGGTCGAGATACGTCTGGTCGACGCCCAGGGCAACCCGGTGGCGGTCGGCGAAGAAGGTGAGGTGCAGACCAACGGGGTCTACAACTGCTGCGGTTACCTCAAGCGCGAAGACCTGACCGGGGAGACCATCAGCGCGGACGGTTGGCTGAGTTCCGGAGACCTGGCACGCATGGATGCCGACGGCTATATCCGCATTTCCGGCCGCTCCAAGGACATCATCATCCGCGGCGGCGAAAACGTGCCCGTGGTGGAGGTCGAAGAACTGCTCTACAAGCATCCCGCGATCCAGGATGCGGCCCTGGTGGGCATGCCCGACCCGCGCATGGGCGAGCGTGGCTGTCTGTTCGTGACCCTGGTTCCCGGCGGCAAATTCGACATGGAAGAATTGCGCCGCTACCTGGACCAACACCGCATGGCCCGCCAGTACTGGCCCGAGCGGCTGGAGGTCCGCGAACAACTGCCGCGCACCCCGAGCGGCAAGATCCAGAAATTCAAGCTGCGCGAGGAGGCGAAGATCTTCGGTGAAAGCGGCGCCGGCGTGGACTTCCGGTGAGATGAGTGCCGAGCCCTCCATGAGCACCGCCAAACTGCAATACGCCGCGACCCTGATGCTGTTCCGCGACAACCCGGACGGGGAGCTCGAAGTGCTGCTGCTCGAGCGCAGCGGCAAATCGGAATCCTTCGGCGGCGCCTTCGTGTTCCCCGGCGGCAAGGTGGATCTGCACGACGCCCACGGCGACTTCGAGGCGCTGTGCGCGGGCTTCGACGACCATCGCGCCAGCGCCATCCTCGGCGTGCCGCGTTACGGCCTGGCCTACTGGATGGCGGCCATCCGCGAGAGCTTCGAGGAGGCCGGCATCCTGCTTGCCTACGATCGCCACGGCGATATCGTGCGCCTGCACGAGCCCGAGGCGCAGGCGCGCTTTGCCGACTACCGGGCCGCGCTCAACCGCGGTGAGCTCAACCTGCTGGATATCTGCCGGCGGGAACACCTGCGCCTGGCGACCGACCAGCTGCTCTACTACAGCCACTGGGTCACCCCGGTGGCATTGCCGCGGCGCTTCGACACCCGCTTTTTCGTGTGCCGGGCGCCCGAGCACCAGGACCCGGTGATCGACAATCGCGAGGCGGTCTCGCAGATCTGGATCAATCCCGCCGAAGCCCTGCGTCGCGCGCGGGAAGAGGGTTTCGCAATCTTCTTCCCCACCCTCCGGAATCTCGAAGGCATTGCCCACTGCCGCGACACCGCCGAGCTGCTCACCCGGGTGGCGGCGAAAACCGAATTTCCACGCATTCTGCCCATGCGCGTGGATTCCGAGGACGGCGCGCCGGGCGTGCTGCTTCCCGGCGATCCCGGCTATGTCCATCACGAACCCGCGGACACCCATTACTGAACCTTCAGGAGCCACCATGACCGACCCCAAGGACCGCGACCCCGAGGGCCGCATCACCACCGAAGTCCGCGAACACCTGCTGCTGATCGGCATCGATCGGCCGGAAAAATTCAACGGCTTCACACCGCAGATGTTCCACCAGCTCGGCGCCGCCTACCGACGCCTGGAAGACGACCCGGCGCTGCGCGTCGGCGTGCTGTTCGCGCACGGCAAGCACTTCACTGCCGGCCTCGACCTGCCCAAATTCGCCGCCACCATGCGTGAAGGCAAGCCGCTGATTCCCAATGGCGGCATCGATCCCTTCTCGCTCAGCGCGCCCTACCGCAGCAAGCCCGTGGTGAGCGCGGTCAAGGGAATCTGCTACACCGCGGGCATCGAGTTGATGCTGGCCACCGAGATAGTGGTGGCGGCGGAAGCTACGCGCTTCTCCCAACTGGAGGTGGGCCGCGGCGTCATGGCGGTGGGCGGCGCCACGGTGCGCATGACCGAGCGGGCCGGCTGGGGCAACGCCATGAAGGTACTGTTGACCGGCTGTGAATTCGGCCCGGAGGAGGCGCTGCGCTTCAACTTCGTCCAGGAGGTCGTGCCCGCCGGCCGGGAGCTGGAGCGCGCCCTGGAGCTCGCCGCCGAAATCGCCCGCCAGGCGCCGCTCGCGGTGCAGGCGACCCTGAACAACGTGCGCCGCGCCTTGCTGCAAGGCGCTGGTGCCGCAATCGCGGATTTCGTGCCGGTGATGCAGGAGCTCGCGCTCACCGAGGACGCCGCCGAAGGCGTCAGATCCTTTCAGGAAAAGCGCCCGCCGGTCTATCGCGGGCGCTGAATGCCGCGCGGCCTTGCAATCCACACCCCGGTTCGGCGTACCATGAAAAGCCCACCGCAACGAGGAGCCCCTGTGAGCGAGCTGGACCAAGACCAAGTTACAGCCCTACTCGACCGGATTCTGGAAATGGAACTGGCAGGCGTGGTCCGCTATACACACTACGCATTCATGATTTTCGGCTACAACCGCATCCCGATCGTGTCCTGGATGCAGGAACAGGCGGATGAATCCCTGACCCATGCCCGCGAGGCGGGCGAGATGATCACCCATTTCGGCGGCCATCCCTCGCTGGCCATCGGGCCGCTGCTCGAAACCCACAAGCATGATATCGGCGCCATCCTGCGCGAATCCCTGGAACATGAGCGTCAGTCCCTGGAACTGTACCGGCAGCTATTGAGCCTCGCCGAGGGCAAATCCGTGCTGGTGGAAGAATACGCGCGCCGCATGATCGCCGAAGAAGAACTGCATCAGGGCGAAGTCGACAAGATGCTCCGCGCCCCCGGCGACATAGAGCCCTTCAGCAACCCCTGAACCCGCCCCTGCGGAGATGCTCGATCGCCGAGGTCTCCCCTACCATCGGCACCGCGGGCCGCGGTGCCGGCTGCACAGGATTCCAGTCGTGATGAAATCCGTCCTGCCCGCCCTGCTGCTGTTGCCGCTGGCCGTGGCTTCCACCCCCCGCGCCCTGGGCCAAACCGGGCCGGCACAGGTCACCCTGATCAACGGCGATACTTTGAGCGGCACCATCCTGGGCCGCGAACCGGGGGCGATCATCCTGCAACACGAATTGCTCGGCGAGATCCGGCTGCCGGAGGGCCGGATCGCGGAAACCCGGTTCGCAGCGGCCGCAGCCCCAGAGGATGCGCAAGCGCCGCAGCCGGCGGCTGTGGAAACACCGGATCTCCTGCTGGAACCTCTGCTGCCGGGCTGGGAGCGACAGTTCGACCTGGGACTCATAGGCTCGGAAGGCAATTCCCAATCCCGCAATGTGCATGGTGCCCTGACCGCCAAGACCGAATCGCCGGAATACCGCTGGGATGTACAGATGGTCTATGACGCCGCCGAAGAGGACGGCAACCGATCCCGCGAGCAGTTTTTCGCCCAGGCCAACCGGGACTGGCTGACACCGGGATCGCCGCACTTTTACTTCGCCCTGGGGCGGTTCGACTGGGACGATTTCCAGGACTGGGATTATCGGGTCAACACTGCCGGTGGCTACGGTTACGAGTTCGTCGACCGGCCGGGCTGGACCCTGCGCAGCAAGACCGGCCTGGGTGCCAGCCGCAAATTCGGCGGCGACGAGGACGAGCTGTCGCCGGAGGGATTGCTCGGCCTGGAGAGTTTCTGGAAATTCAGCGAGCACCACAGCATCGAGTTTGTCACTACCTTGTTTCCACAGCTCAATGAGATGGGCGAATACCGCAGCCTCACCTCCCTGTCGTGGGTCAACAAACTCAACGCCACCATGCGCCTCAAGGTCGGCCTGACCAACGAGTACGACTCCGATGTCGGTGAGGACGTCAAGCATAACGACTTCACCTATACCACCGCCCTGAGCTGGGATATCTGAGGCGGCGCCTCCAGCGAGCGAACCACCCAGGCATCCGCTCGGTGGATGCGCCTTTGGCTTATCCACCCTACCTCAGAGGCGCGCCTTCACCGGCACGCTCGTGCAACATCCGGGTCAGGGAAGCGGACCGTCTCGTGCTGCGCCCCGGGATGCCCAAGCCATCAAGCTGGCCGCCAGGAGCATCACGGGATAGCGCCCGAACAGTCAGTCTGTGGATATCGCGCTTGGCAACGCTTGCTCTTTGCCGTCCCTGGGCGGCTGGTCTGCCAGCTCCCGATCCAGGCGGCGACTGTTTTCCAGTGGCGATGTGCCCCCGCCGGAAATGATCCGGTAAGCCACCGGCACGATGAACAGCGTGAAGAACGCCGCCACCGTAACACCGCTGAACACCACGATACCGATCACCTGGCGCGTCTCGGCGCCGGGGCCGGAACCAAGCATCAGCGGCAGCGTCCCCGCCGCGGTGGTCAGCGTGGTCATGATGATGGGCCGCAGGCGTATCTCGCAGGCATTCATCAGTGCCTCCATGAACTCGATGCCCTGATCGCGTAGCTGATTGGCGAATTCCACAATGAGAATACCGTTCTTTGCCGCCAGGCCCACCAGCATTACCAAGCCGATCTGGCTATAGATGTTCAGCGTGTTGCCGGTGAGCCACAGGCCCAGTAGACCGCCGGCAATGGCGATGGGTATGGTCAACATGATGGTGAACGGGTGCCGGAAACTCTCGAACTGCGCCGCGAGTGCGAGAAACACCACCGCCAGCCCCAGCAGCATGACGAACATCACCGACGCGGCGGACGCCTGCAGATCGCGAGTCTGGCCCTTGTAGTCCACCACCACAGCTTCGGGCAGGTGCTCGCGCACCAGACCTTCCATGTAGGCTACAGCTTCACCCAGGGTGTAGCCCGGCGCCAGGTTGGCTTCCAGGGTAATGGCCCGCACCCGGTTGTAACGATTCAGACTGTTGGAATCTGCGAACTCTTCCAGGCGTACCAGGTTGGCCAGGGGAATGAGCTGACCGCTGGTACTCGAACGGACATAGATGTTTTCCATCGCCGCCGGCGTGCGCTGGCTTTCCCGTTCGCCCTCGAGAATGACCTCGTATTCTTCACCGTTGTCGATATAGGTAGTGACCCGGCGAGAGCCCAGCAGGGTCTCCAGGGTACGGCCGATATCGGCGATGGCTACCCCGAGGTCTGCCGAACGGTTGTAGTCGATGCGTACTCTGAGCTGCGGCTGGGTTTCCTTGTAGTCCCAATCAAGGCCGAGCAGGCCGGGGTTGTCCGCATTGATCTGATCCACCAGGATGTCACGCCATTGGGCGATCTCGTCATAGGCGCCACCGCCGATGACGAACTGCAGCGGCTTCGCAGCGCTGGAGCCGAACCCCTGACGCATGACGGGGAAGGCCAATACGCCCGGCAGGTCGGAGAGCAGTTGGCGCACCTCATCGACGATCACGAATCCGGAACGGCGCTGGTCGAACGGGCTCAGCACCACGATCACGATGCCGGAATTGAACTCCAACACGCCGCCGAAACCACCGGGTGTTCGCACCAGCAGGCGTTGTATCTCGCCGGATTCCACATAAGGCATGAGGCGCCGCTCGATTTCGTCCATGTAGGGCTTCATGTATTCGAAGGTGGCGCCTTCGGGCCCGTGCACGAAGGTAAAGAAGTTGCCGCGGTCTTCATCCGGCGTGTATTCCGACGGAATCATCCGCAACAGCATCACGCTGGTGGCGAGAATGGCAAGAAAAGTAACGATGGCGATGATCGGATGGCGCAGCACGAACGTCAGGCACCTGCGGTAGAGCCTGCTCACCAGCCCGAAGTTATGGTCGATCCTGCGCGTCAGGCGGTTTTCGCCCTCACTGGCGCGCAGTACCTTGGAAGCCAGTGCCGGTACCAGGGTGAGCGCGACGACGGAGGAAAAGAACACGGCGGCGGCCATGGTCAGGGCGAACTCCGAGAACAGCCGGCCGATGTCGCCCTCCAGAAAGGCGATGGGCACGAACACGGCGACCAACACAGCGGTGGTGGCGACGATGGCAAAGCCCACCTGCCGGGCGCCCCGATAGGCGGCGACCAGCGGGGTTTCGCCGTACTGCTCGATGCGGCGGTGAATGTTCTCGAGCATCACGATGGCGTCGTCCACCACCAGACCGATGGCCAGTACCAAGGCGAGCAGCGTCAGCAGGTTTACCGAGAAGCCCAGTGCATACAGGGCAATGAAGGTGGCGACGAGGCTCACCGGCACCGTCACAGCCGGCACCAGCATGGCGCGCACGCTACCGAGGAACAGGAAGATGGTAAGGACCACCAGGCCCACGGCGATGAGCAGGGTCTTGTAGACCTCATTGACGGCGCCTTCGACGAATACCGAAGAGTCGTAGCTCTGTTCAAAGCTCATGCCTTCCGGCAGCGAAGGTCCGAGCACCACCATTTCGCGCTTGGCGGCCCGTGCCACATCCAGCAGGTTGGCCGTGGACTGACGGATCACGCCCAGCCCCACCTGCGGAATACCATTGCCGCGGAAGAAAGTACGGTCTTCCTCGGTGCCTTTCTCCACCCGGGCGATGTCACCGAGGCGGACCAAATGGCCGTCGCTGCCTTCGGCAATCACCAGCCTGCGGAAGTCATCGGCGTTCTCGAACTCGCGCTGTACGCGAACGGTGAAGCGCCGGCGGACGGATTCCACTTCGCCGGCGGGCAGTTCCAGGTTGCCGGCGCGCAAGGCGTTTTCGACGTCAGTGACCGTGAGATCGCGGGCCGCCATTGCCTGACGGTCGAGCCAGATGCGCATGGCATAGCGCTGGGCGCCGCCGACGAAAACCCGAGCCACACCGTCGAGCACCGAAAAGCGATCCACGAGGTATCGCTGGGCATAGTCAGTGAGCTCCGGCACGGTCATGCGGTCGCTGGTGAGGTTGATCCACATGATCACCGACTCGTTGGAATCAACCTTGCGTATTTCCGGCGGGTCGGCTTCCGTGGGCAGGTCGGCCAGGATGCTCGATATCCGGTCGCGAATATCGTTGGCCGCCGCGTCCACATTGCGGCCGATGCTGAACTGTACGGTGATGGTACTGCGGCCGTCCTCGCTGGAGGATTCGATGAACTCGATGCCTTCCACGCCGGCAATGCGCTCTTCGATCACCTCGGTGATGCGGGTCTCGACCACCGAGGCGGCGGCACCGCGGTAGATGGTCTCGACGCCGACTACGGGCGGGTCGATATCCGGATATTCCCGCAGTGGCAGCCGATCGAAAGAGATGAGTCCGAAGGCGATGAGCAACAGCGAAATCACCGCCGCCAACACCGGGCGGCGCACCGAGGTATCGGAGATGATCAGGGTTTAGGCTCCTGCGCCTGGGGGTATCGGATCAGGACGCAGCAGCTCGGCTATGGGCCGGATGCCGTCGTCCACTGCCTTGATGACCACTGGCATCCCGGGACGCACCTTGAGGGTACCGTGGGAGATGATCTGCTCACCGACTTCGAGCCCGGAGACCACCTCCACCTGTCCCGGCATCCGTGTACCCAGGCGGATCTCGCGCTGCTCTGCGGTGTAGGGTTCCCGGTCGGTGTTCACCACCATGACGAAGGTCTGATCCGCGTGGGGAATCACGGCTTCCTCGGAGATGACGATGGCCTCGCGCTCGTTGCGCAGCAGGTTCAGCGTCATGAGCATGCCGGGCACGAGGATGCGCTCTTCATTGGGGATGATGGCCCGCACCGTGATGGAGCGGGTCACGGGCTCGATTGTACTGTCCACGGAACTCACTTCGCCGGCGAAGGTGCGATTGGGGAACACCGGGCTGCTGGCCTCGATGAGCGTACCCGGACGGGCGCTGTTGAGGTACAGCGCCGGTACCGTGAAATCGAGCTTCATGCTCGAATCGTCCACCAGGGTGGTGATGACGTCGCCCGGTGATACCAATGCGCCCGGACTGACCCGGCGCAGCCCTACTGTGCCGCTGAACGGCGCTGTCACGATGCGGTCCTCCAGACGCGAGCGCGCAGCCTTGACCCTGGCTTCTGCGGTGCGCCATTCCCGGCGGCGCTCATCCAGCAGGGATTCCGATGCATTGCCCTGTACCACCAGGCGCTGGATGCGCTCGTACTGGCGCTGGGCTTCCTCCTCCAGGGATTCGGCTTCCATCAGCAGAGCCGCTTCTTCCGCATTGGTAAGCTCGGCCAATACACGGCCGGCTGCCACGGTCTGACCGTCCCGGAAGTTGATGCGCCGGATGGTATCGGAGACCTTGGCGGTCACGCGCACGGATTCGTTGGCTTGCAGCGTACCCAGCGCCTCGAGGCTGTCAGCCAGGCGTTGGCGGCCCACCGACTCGACGATGACGGCTATCGGGGCCATGTCCGGGCCGGCGGCGATAGCCGGCCCCATGAAGATCGCCATGACGAATAGGGACAGGGAAACTGCGCTGAAAAAGCGTTTCATTGTTTTTCCGGCGGGTGCTGGGAGAGCAGCCCAGTATGAATACAGGGTAGTGTAACCGGCCATCAGGGCCGCCCCTAGTGGGCCACGCGGATGGTTCGCAAGCGATCAACGACCAATCCGGTCACGCCGAAGGCGACCGCGCATTGGCCCGATTTGCCGGAGCGTTGCGCAATCTGTGCCCCGAATCCGATCTCGTCGCGCGCATCGGCGGGGACGAATTCGTCGTCCTGCTGACCAGCGCCCCACCGCGGACGCAGACGCCCTTGCCGACCGGGTCACCGCGGCGCTGAGCGCCCGTCACCCGACCAGGCGCTGGCGCGCATAGGTCAGCAACAGCAGGACACCCAGGGTGGCAACCCAGACCAGTACATAAATGGCCGTCGCCCGCCGCGCGCGGCGGCGCTCGTACCAGGTCCGCGGAGAAATGCCCTTGAGCAGAAAAACCAGGTTGCCGGCAAGGTTGATGCAGACCAGATTGACCGCGAGCAACAGCCCGGCACCCGCCGCCAGCAGATACCGCCCATCCCCGAGCATCAGCCCGAACGCCACCGCGGGGGGCAACAGGGCGACGGCCACCATGACGCCGACCAGCACGCTCGACAGGCCCGTGGTCAACGACAGCACGGCGGCGGCTCCGGATGCCAGCGCCAACACTGCCGAGTCCAGGCCCACTTCGGTGCGCGCATGCAACTCGGCACCGGGATTCTCGAAGGATTGCAACGCCCCGATGACTGCAGAAATCGCAATCACCACCAGTAACCCCGCTACGTTGGTGCGGGCAGCCCTGCGAATCAGTGAGCCATCACCGAGCGCGGTGCCCAGCGCAAAGGCGAGGTTGGGGCCCAACAACGGCGCGATCACCATGGCACCGATCACCACGGCCACGTTGTCCTCCAACAGCCCTATGGCCGCGACCGCGGTCGAGAGCAGCACCAATACCAGATAGTTGCTGTCCAGATGGGTGCCCTTTTCGACACCCGCATAGAGTGCTTCACGGGTCGCAGTGGCAGAATCCTCGCGGACTCGGTCTGCGGTGGGGGGCTTGGGGATGGCGATTTCCACCGGCAGCACCAGAATCCGGGCCTGCGGCTGCGCCCCCAGCGTGGTCTGCAAGGCATCCAGCAGCTGTTGCAGCTGGTCATCCGTCACCAGTAGACGGGCCATCTCATTGCCCTCGGGATCTGGTGCGCCTGGATGAAAATCCGCGTCGAACCGCTCTGCGATCGCCGCCAATGTGTCCTGATTGCCCCCCGGGGCGATGACTTCAACGTACTTCATTGGGTACCCACCCGGCCGCCCTCGCCTGCGCCGTCAGGCCCGCATCTAAGCACACAGCTGCGGGCACAGCCACGGCTCCCGGGTGTGCCTGTTGCCCGCGACCATTGAGCGGGCCCCGCAGTTACACTTGGAGCGGCCCAGGCACAGCAGACCGCCGATCCGTCAGCGAGGACCGCCCATGCCCTTCGAATATCCGCCCCTGCAAACCGCGCTGCAACTCACGGTGGCGCTGGCCATCGGGCTCCTGGTGGGCACCGAGCGGGGCTGGAAGAACCGCACCCTGGGCGAGGGCCGCCGGCTCGCCGGGCTGCGCACCTTCGGGATCACCGGGCTGCTCGGCGGACTCGTGGGACTGCTGTCCCTGACCCTGGGCCCGCTGCCGATCGGGCTGGTATTCATCGGCCTCGCGATACTGCTGGGTGCCGCCTATGTCCGCACCACGCAACCGCAACCGGACTCCGACATCAGCATCACCTCCATGGTCGCCTTGCTGCTCACCTACGCGCTCGGTGCCCTGGCCACCCGGGGCGAGGTGGCCCTGGCCGCCGCCGCCGCGGTGATCGCGACTCTGCTGCTCGACATGAAGGCGACCCTGCATGGCTGGCTGGCGCGGGTGGAAGCCCGGGAGCTGACCGCGCTGCTGCGCCTGTTGCTGATCTCGGTGGTGGTACTGCCGTTCCTGCCTGACCGGGACTTCGGCCCCTGGCAGGCCTTCAACCCCTACCAGCTGTGGTGGATGGTGGTGCTGATTTCGGCGATCTCGTTTTCCGGCTATGTGGCGGTCAAGCTACTCGGCGAGCGCCGCGGACTGGCACTGACTGCACTGTTCTCCGGCCTGGCGTCCTCGACCGCGCTGACCCTGCACTTCGCCCGCCTCGCGCGCCGTCAGCCGATGGGCGGTGCACTGCTCTCGGCCGGCATCCTGTTCGCCTGCGCGGCCATGCTGCCGCGCACGCTGGTGGTGGTGCTGGTACTGCACCCGCAACTGGCGGTCTCGCTGCTGCCCCCCTTCGCGGTCATGGAGGTCATCCTGCTGCTGCCGGCGCTGTTCTGGTGGCACCGCGGCGGCCGCGCTCCAGCTCCGGACACCGGGCGTCTCAGCAATCCGGTAGAGCTGCGCTCCGCGCTGGGTTTCGGCGTGCTGCTCAGTCTGGTCGCCATGATCAGCGCCGGCGCCCAACAGCTGATCGGCGAGCAGGCGCTGGTGGCCGTGGCCCTGCTCTCGGGAATCGCCGACGTCGACGCCATCACCATCTCCCTGAGCCGTCTCAGCCACACCGGCGTGGCCGCGGCGACCGCCATCGACGGCATCGTATTGGCAGCGGCCAGCAACAACCTCGCCAAGGGCGCCATGGCCGCGCTGATCGGCGGCCGCGCCACCGGCTGGCGGGTGGCACTGCCGCTCAGCCTCTCGGCGCTCGTCGGCGCCGGGCTGATCGTGCTGCTGCCGGCCTGGTATTGACGCCGCGCGGTGCCTAGTGGGCCACGCCCGCGCGGCACCCGGATCAGCGCACCTGGCCGCGTACCTCGCCGCCGGGATTACCCACCGTGTGGACGTTCACATAGGTGTCGCCCGCCGCAAGCGCCGCAATCACATCGGCCAGATCGACCCAGCCGCAAGCGTTGTCGACGTCTGGGGCGAGAATCGGCCCCTGGGCGAGAATTCCGCTGGTCGAGACGGGCGCACCACCGAACAGGGTGATGCCGACCGGCCCGTTGACACCCTCTGGAGCGCAATGGATATGAGCGGCGACCGCCTCGCGGACATTGGCGACCACGAGCCGGTAATCGAGCGTATCGCCACGCACCTTGAACACCGTCTGGCACTGGCCTGCGGTGTCCACCGGCGGTACCTCGGCGTCTCCGGTGCAGTGAGCGACGAAATTGCCCGCCCATGCCCCGAGGGGCGCCAATGACAGCAGACCTGCAACGAGCAAGCGAAATGGCAGTTGCATAGGAATTCCTCCAGAATCCTGAACTAGATCCCCGCCAAGCTCGGAAAGCGGAGCAACCACGGCGGCAACTGCATTTCACCACAGGTCGACGCGCCCTGAAGCGCGGTTCCCGACCGGAACTCCCTGTGGTGTCACAGAGCTGCGACACAAGCCATCGCTACCCCTGCAATTCAAGCCCCTCCAGGTCCCCCCGAGCGCGCCAGTTCTCCAGTAACGCGAAGAACGCCATCGAACCCTCGCCGTACTGCCCCGCCAGAAAGCCGTTTTCCGCGACACCCTTGCCTTCATTGTTGTAGTAGCCGGGCGTGCACTGGGCATAGAAATCCTGGTGGCCGGCCGCGAGCCGGTGGATCCTGTCCACCCAGTCGGCTTCGGCGGCGGCGCTGGCCTCCAGCACCCGAATGTTCCGCGTGCGCGACTCCCGCAGCACATAGGCGATGTGGCGGGGCTGTTCATCGAGCGCATGGGGAACATTGGCGGTGTAGCCGGTCTGGGTGAAACCCATGAAGAAACAGTTGGGAAAATCATGGCTGAACAGACCGTGGAAGGTGCGCATGCCCCGGCTCCATTTGGTGCTCAGGGGCAAGCCGCCCCGGCCGAGGATCTCGTAACCGCACTGACTGGTGTAGTTGGTGCCGACCTCGAAACCCGTGGCGTAGATCAAGCAGTCCAGTTCGTACTCGACCCCGTCGACCACGACGCCGCGGGCGGTGATACGGTCCACGCCGCGCCCCCGGGTATCGACCAGCTGCACATTGGGCCGGTTGAATGTCTCCAGGTACTCGTCGTTGAAACACGGCCGCTTGCAGAACTGCCGGTACCAGGGCTTGAGAGACTCGGCGACCCGGGGATCGCGCACCGTGGCCGCGGCACGGGCGCGGACCTGCTCCATCTTGCGGAAATCGGCGATTTCCATCGCCAGGGCGTGATCATCAGAATTCAGCGTCTGGTCGCCGCCGGCCAGGATGGTCTGCAGGTTGCGGAAGATATCGGTCCAGCCATCCTGCACCAGGTCTTCGTCCGCCATGCCGCCCGAGGCGATGATGTTGAAGTTGTCCATGCGCGCCTTCTGCCAGCCGGGTTGCAGGCCGCGCACCCAGTCCAGGTCGGTGGGTCTGTTGTTGCGCGCGTCCACGGAGGAGGGTGTGCGCTGGAAAACATGGAGCTGGCGTGCGGACTTGCCGAGATGGGGCACACATTGGATCGCCGTGGCGCCGGTGCCGATGATGCCGACCCGCTTGTCCGCAAGACCGGTGAGGTTCCCCTCGGGGCCACCGCCGGTGTACGCGTAATCCCAGCGGCTGGTATGGAAACTGTGCCCCTGGAACTCGGTGACCCCGGGAATACCCGGCAGCTTGGGACGGCTGAGCAGGCCATTGGCCATCACCAGGAAGCGGGCGCGGATACGATCGCCGCGATGGGTGGAGATGATCCAACAGGCCTCGCCTTCGTCCCAGCGCAGCTCAGTGACCCGGGTCCGCAGGCAGGCATTGTCGTAGAGGTGGAAATGCCGTGCGATGGCACGGGCGTGATCGAGAATCTCGGGGCCGAAGGAGTACTTCAATCGGGGCACATAGCCCAGCTCCTCGAGCATGGGCAGATAAATATAGGACTCCACGTCACACTGGGCGCCGGGATACCGGTTCCAGTACCAGGTTCCGCCGAAGTCGCCGGCCTTGTCGATCACGCGGATATCCTCGAACCCAGCCTGGCGCAGCCGCGCCCCGGCGAGCAGGCCGCCAAACCCGCCGCCGATGATGGCGACCTCGACCGCGTCGGCGAGGGGTTCGCGGGTGAAGCCGGGCTCGACGTAGGGATCCTCGTCGTACACCGCGAGATCGCCCGCCGTTTTCTGATACTGGCCGAGACCTTCATCGCGCAGGCGCCTGTCACGCTCTTCGCGGTAGCGCGCACGCAGCGCCTCCAGGTCGAATTCCAGCTCGGCAAGCAGCGGGGAAACTTGGGTTTTGGTCATGACACGGGCCTCGTTGTTATGTAATCGGGTAGTCATCTGGGGCGCCGGTCCAGCTGCGCCCCACACTGAGGTTGGCAGCCCGGCGCCCGAACATACCTGCGCAATGCATAGCCATAACCGCAAGGATCCGGAAATGCAACTGCGTCCCGCCGCTGCCGACCACGCTGGAGTCGGATCACTGCCCTTTGCTCCGGCGCACCGCGCACCGATAATCGCCGGCTCGAACCCATGACTTCAGGATCATCCCTTGTCGCAACCTGCCGACGCCGCGCCCGCCGCCCATACGCCCATGATGCAGCAGTACCTGCGGCTCAAGGCCGAGCATCCGGATCTGCTGCTGTTCTACCGGATGGGCGATTTCTACGAACTCTTCTACGACGATGCGCGCCGCGCCGCGGAACTGCTCGACGTCACCCTGACCAGCCGGGGGCAGTCCGCCGGCCAACCGATTCCCATGGCCGGCGTCCCCTATCACGCCGCCGAAGGCTATCTGGCACGGCTGATCCGACTCGGTGAGTCCGTCGCCATCTGCGAGCAGGTCGGCGATCCGGCGACCAGCAAGGGCCCGGTCGAGCGGCGCGTGGTGCGCATCGTCACCCCGGGCACGGTCAGCGACGAGGCCCTGCTCGACCAGCGCCGCGACAATCTGCTGGTCGCGGTCAATGGCTCTGGCGACTGCTATGGCATCGCGGCCCTGGATATCGGCAGCGGCCGCTTCACCGTCACCGAGGTGACCGGCGCGGAGGCACTGGCCGCCGAGCTGGAACGGCTGGATCCCGCGGAACTGCTGCTGCCGGAAGGGCTGGCGGTGATGCCGGCCGTCGCCGAGCGCCCGGGCAGCCGCCGCCGACCGCCCTGGGAATTCGATCTGGACAGTGCCCGACGCCGGCTGTGTGAACAGTTCCGCACCCGGGATCTGGCCGGATTCGGCTGCGAACATCTGGAGCTGGCATTGACCTCCGCCGGCTGCCTGCTGGGCTATGCGCGGGATACCCAGCGCACCGCCCTGCCCCATTTGCGCGGCCTGGCCCACGAGCGCGGTGACGATTGCGTCCAGCTCGACGCCGCCACCCGCCGCAACCTGGAAATCGACACCAACCTGCGCGGCGGGCGCGAAAATACGCTGCTCGCGGTACTGGACAATACCGCCACCGCCATGGGCGGGCGGCTGCTGCAGCGCTGGCTGAACCGCCCGCTGCGCGACCTCGACACCATCACCGCGCGCCAGCAGGCCGTCGCCGAGCTGGGTGAACGCCAGACAGCGTTGGATCTGCGGCCGGAGCTGACACGGGTCGGCGACCTCGAGCGCGTCCTCGGCCGCGTGGCGCTGCGCTCCGCCCGACCCCGGGATCTCGCCCGGCTGCGCGATGCGCTCGCCGCGCTGCCGGCGGTCACCGCGACCCTGACCGACCACCTGGCACCCAGCCTGGGGGCGCTGGGCGCCCGTATCAGCAGTTTTCCCGAGCTGGCGGCACGGCTCGCCGGGGCGCTGGTCGAAAACCCGCCGATGGTGCTGCGCGACGGCGGTGTCATCGCCACCGGCCACGATGCCGAGCTGGACGAGCTGCGCGCCCTGGCCACCAACGCCGGCGACTACCTGACCGCGCTGGAGACCCGCGAGCGGGAGCGCACCGGCATCGCTTCGCTGAAGGTGGGCTACAACCGGGTGCACGGCTACTATATCGAGCTGTCGCGCACCGCGGCGGCACAGGCGCCCCTGGACTACCAGCGGCGCCAGACACTCAAGAACGCCGAGCGCTACATCACCCCAGAACTCAAGACCTTTGAAGACCGCGCGCTCAGCGCCCAGAGCCGCGCCCTGGCGCGCGAAAAACAACTCTATGAGGTCCTGCTGGACACCCTGGGCGAACAGCTCGCCGAGCTGCAGGAAAGCGCCGCTGCGGTCGCCGAGCTGGACGTGCTAGTCAATCTCGCCGAGCGGGCCGCGGCCCTGGACCTGCGGCTCCCGGAAATGACCGACCATCCGGAGCTGGAGATTCGCGGCGGCCGCCACCCGGTAGTCGAACGAAGCCTCGAAGAACCCTTCATCGCCAACGACCTGGAGCTGCGCGACGGCCGCCGCATGCTGATCGTCACCGGCCCCAACATGGGCGGCAAATCCACCTACATGCGCCAGACCGCGCTGATCACCCTGCTCGCCCACGTCGGCGCCGCGGTACCGGCCGAGCGCGCCCGCATCGGGCTCATCGACCGCATCTTCACCCGCATCGGTTCCGCCGACGATCTCGCCGGCGGCCGCTCCACCTTCATGGTCGAGATGACCGAAACCGCCAATATCCTGCACAACGCCAGCGATCGCAGCCTGGTGCTGCTCGACGAGATCGGCCGCGGCACCAGCACTTTCGACGGTCTCGCCCTGGCCTGGGCCTGCGCCCTTCACCTGGCCCGCAAGGTGCGCGCCTTCACCCTGTTCGCGACCCATTATTTCGAGCTCACCAGCCTGCCGGAAGAGGTCGAGGACGTCGCCAATGTGCATCTCGACGCCACTGAATACCAGGATGCCATCGTCTTCATGCACAGTGTTCGCGAAGGCCCGGCGAACCGCAGCTATGGCCTCCAGGTGGCGCGTCTGGCGGGAGTCCCGGAGCCGGTGATCGCGCGTGCGCAGCGGGAGCTGCAGCGCCTTGAACAGGATGCCGGAACGCGCCGGCCCGCTGCGGCGCCCCCGGCCCAGGCGGACCTGTTCACAGCTGCCGACCCGGTCCGCGAACTGCTGGCCGCCACCGACCCGGACGCGCTCAGCCCGCGCGCCGCCCTGGAGCTGGTCTACCGGTTGCACGATCTCATCGAAACCTCGGATTGACCGCCATCGGCTGCGCGATCGGCATTGGGTATAATCGCCGCCCCTGACGCCCTGCTGGAGACTAGCCGATGACCTTTGTGGTCGGGGAAAACTGCATCAAGTGCAAATTTACCGATTGTGTCGAAGTCTGCCCGGTGGATTGCTTCTACGAGGGGCCGAACTTCCTGGTGATCCATCCCGATGAGTGCATCGACTGCGCCCTATGCGAGCCCGAGTGCCCGGCCAATGCCATCTTTGCGGACGACGAGCTGCCGGGGGACCAGCAGGAGTTTCTGGCACTGAATGCCGAGCTGGCGGAAACCTGGCCCAACATCACTATCCGCAAGGACCCACCCCCCGACGCTGAGGAGTGGCAGGACAAGCCGGGCAAACGCGAACTGCTGGAGCGCTGAGCCCAGCCCCTCTGCCCACTCCCCTACTGGGTGGGCAGCAGCCGGGTCGGATCCACCGGGCTGCCTTGCTTGCGGATTTCGAAGTACAGCCGCCCCGGGTTGGCGGCATCGCCGCCGACCTCGCCGATGGTCTGGCCACCCCTCACCCGCTCGCCCTCGCGAACCCTCATGACCCGGTTGTGGGCATAGGCGCTGAGGTAGGTGGCATCGTGCTTGACGATGATCAACTGCCCGTAGCCGCGCAGCCCATCGCCCGCATAGACCACCTCGCCTGGGGCCGCGGCCCGCACCGCCGTTCCCGACTTGCTCTGGATATTGATGCCCTTGAACTTGCGGTTGCTGTCGAACTGGCGGCTCACCCTGCCCTTGACGGGCCAGTCCCAGGACCACTCGGACGCCCCCGGGGCAGGCCTGGGCGCGGCCGATGCGACCTGCGGCTGCTGCTGTGCCGGCGGCGGCTGTGCCCGTGACGGCGGCGCTGGCGGGCGCGACGGCTGCGGTGAAGACTGGCGCTGCGGGGCCGGCGCGGCTTCGGCGGGCCCGGTGGTGAGCCGTGGTGTCGCGACCGGTTGAGCAACGACCACGGCACTCGACTCCGACGGGGACGGTCGCCCCAGGGCACGGGCCGCGTCCGCGTCCAGGACCAGGCGGTCGCCGACCCGAATCAGATAGGGAGGCCCCAGGTTGTTGAGCCTGGCCAGCGCTTCCACCGTGGTGTCATAGCGCCAGGCGATCGCATAAAGGGTATCGCCACGCGCCACTTCGTGGACCCGGGGGCCGCGCTCCGGCGGCGGCGGCTCGCGGCTGACCACCGGTGCCCGCTGGGTGGCGCAGGCCGCCAACAGCAGCGCACACAGTATCGGGCCATACCATGGAATGCGGGCATCGCGCAGGCACTTACCCCAGAGCATGGAGCTCAGGTGCTGACGGTGCCGCTCAGCAGGGGCACGAATCGCACCCGCTCGAGCACCGTCTCCTCGAACTGCGAGGAGTCACCCTGACGGATGAGCATGCGCAGCTCCTGACTCCCACTCAGGCCGACCGGAATCACCAACAGGCCGTCGGGCGCCAGCTGCTGGAGCAGCTCGTCCGGCACCACCTCGGGCGCCGCGGTGGTGATGATGGCGTCATAGGGCGCGTGCTGTGGCCAGCCCAGGCCGCCATCCTGAAGCGCACTCTCGATGTTGCGCAGGCGAAGCTTGCGAAACAGTTTCTGCGCCCTTTGCAACAGCGGCCGAACCCGCTCGACGGTGTAGACCCGCTCGACCAGTTGCGCCAGCACCGCGGCCTGATAGCCGGACCCCGTGCCCACTTCCAGCACCCGCTCCCGGGGTCCTCGGGAGAGCAGCGCCTGGGTCATCAGGGCGACGATATAGGGCTGGGAGATCGTCTGGCCGAAGCCAATGGGTAACGCGGTGTCCTCATAGGCACGGTGTGCAAAGGCTTCCTCGACGAACAGATGGCGCGGCGTGCTGCGTATCGCCTCCAGCACTTGGGGATAACGGATGCCGCCCTCGCGCAAACGCTGCACCAGGCGCTCGCGGGTGCGCTGGGAGGTCATACCGACACCATGAATATCGACTGAACTCACGCGGAAGCTTCCTGCTGGGACCGCGGCAATATACCACAGGGGCTGGCCCACTCAGGCGGCCACCCCACGCCTCCGGAACATGTCAACCGCTATCCAACACCTCGGCGGTAAAACCTGAGCCGCTTGCGCACCCATGACGACCACCGGATCGATCCCATCCTCGAGTGCATCGGTATCGGCGAGGAGCTGTCCGGCGCTGTGGCCGTCCGCGGGGTTGATCGAGACGGTCGCAGGCGGCCGAAACCATCGGCGCCACCGGTATCAGCCCTGGTTGCGCTCGGGGCTTCCCAAGTCGCGTCGATCGAAGGAGACGCTCTTGACCAGTGCCCAAACCGGCTGACCGACGGCGAGCTCCAGATTCGCTGCCGCCTCGCGGGTAATGCGGGCGCGCAGATGCGCCCGGCCGGGTTCGGCGCCGGGCAGGTCGAGCAGCACTTCGGCGTAGGCGCCCTCGGGCTCGGCATCGATGCGCAGCACCCGCGCCTGCAGCTGGTTGCGGATGCTGACACCCTCGACCCGGGCCAATGCGAGGGCCACGTCCCGGGCCCGCACGCGCAGGCGCAGCGGCGTCCCCGGCGGGGCCTCGACCCTGGGCAGGGTGAGGTGCTGGCCGGCGAGGTCGAGCTCGGTGAGGTCGAATTCGGGCACTTGGCGGCGCACCCGGGCGTCGAGCAGGACACCGGCTTCGAAATGCCCGGAGACCGCCTCCGCTTCCGGCCGCTCCAGCACTTCGTGCACCTCACCGCGCGCCGTTACCCTGCCGGCATCGAGGATCAACACCTCGTCGGCGAGCTGGGCGACTTCCTCCACGGCGTGCGAAACGTAGATCAGCGGGATGCCGAAGCGGCCGGGCAGTGCGCGGATGTAGGGCAGCAGTTCGGTCTTGCGCCCGAGATCCAGTGCCGACAAGGGCTCGTCCAGCAGCAGCAGACGCGGGTTGGCGAGCAGTGCGCGGGCGATGGCCACGCGCTGGCGCTCGCCGCCGGACAGTCCCTGGGTGCGCCGCTCCAGCAGCGATGAAAGATCGAGCGCGGCGATCACGGCGTCCAGCGCCGGCGCGCCGCCGTTGGCCGGTCGGGCGCGCTGCCGGGCAAAGTTCAGGTTGCCCAGCACGCGGCGGTGGCCGAACAGCCGCGCGTCCTGAAACACATAGCCGATGCCGCGCCGGTGCGGCGGCAGGCACAGGCCGGCGACGCTGTCGTGCAGCGGCCAATCATTCAGTGTGACGTGTGCGCGCTGTGGTGTCTCCAGTCCGGCCAGTGCGCGCAGCAGGGTGCTCTTGCCGCTACCCGAGGCGCCCATCACGGCGCTGATGCCGGTCAGGTACAGGGTTTCCTCGATTTCGAGGGTGAAGCCGGGATGGCTCACCCGGAGCGCACAATCCAGCTTCATGCCGTGTGCACCGGGTAGCGGCGGTTCAACGCGTAGACCAGCACCAGCACCGCAAACGAGAACACCAGCAGTCCCCCGGCAAGGACATGCGCCTGAGCGTAGTTGAGGGTTTCGACCTGCTCGTAGATGGCGATCGACACCACCCGGGTGCGGCCGGGGATGTTGCCGCCGACCATCAGCACCACGCCGAACTCGCCCAGCGTGTGGGCAAAGCCGAGCACGGTGGCGGTGAGGTAGCCGCGCAGCGCGAGCGGGCTGGCGACGGTGAAGAAGGCATCCAGGGGCCGGGCGCCCAGCACCGCGGCGGCCTCCAGCGGGCTGCGGCCGACCGCCTCGAAGGCGCCCTGCAGCGGCTGCACCACGAACGGCAGCGAGTAGAGCATGGATGCCAGCACCAGGCCGCTGAACGAGAAGGTGAGCGTCTCGCCGGTCAGCCCCAGCCAGGCGGCGCCGAGCGGCGCGCCCGGCGCGAACAGCACCAGCAGATAGAAGCCCAGCACCGTTGGCGGCAGCACCAGCGGCAGCGCAGTGACCGCCTCGATCAGGGGTTTGACGCGCGTGCGGGTATGCGCCAGCCACCAGGCCAGCGGCGTGCCCACCACCAGCAGCAGTATGACCGTCACCGCGGCCAGACGCAGCGTCAACCAGACGGGGCCGAGGTCGAGATCGGTCACGGCGTCAGGGCAGGTCGTAGCCCAGCGCGCTGATCACTGCGCGGGCCGGCGGGCTGCCGAGGTAGTCGAGAAAGGCCCGGGCGGCTGGATTGTCCCGGCCGTGGACCAGCAGCAGGGCATCCTGGCGGATCGCTGCGTGCAGTGCCAACGGCACCGGCCAGCGGCTGCCGGGCGCATCGGCTGCCAGCTGCGCCAGTGCCACGAAGCCCGACTCGGCCGCGCCGCCAGCCACCATGGCATAGGTCTGGCCGATGTTCTCGGCACGGGCGACTTTGGGTTGTAGGGCAGACCACAGGCCCAGCGCCTGCAGGGTCTGTTGCGCCGCTGCGCCATAGGGCGCCAGTGCCGGGTTGGCGATGGCCAGGTGCCGGAACTCCCCGGCGGCGAGGTAGGTCGCGCCGTCACTGAAGGCCTGCGGGTCGGGGCTCCACAGCACCAGCCGGCCCAGCGCATAGGTAAATCTGGTGTCCGGGACTGCGAAACCCGCGCCTTGCAGTGCGGCGGGCCGCTCGACATCCGCCGACAGGAAGACGTCGAAGGGCGCGCCCTGCTGGATCTGCGCCGCCAGTTTGCCGGACGAACCCAGCACCAGGGTCAGCCGGTGACCGCTGGTCTGTTCGAAGGCCGGCACCAGGCGGTCCATGGCGGCGGCGAAATTGGCAGCCACCGCGGCAGTGGCGTCGGCCGCCCGCACAGGCAACGCCAGGGTGATCAGGCTGAGGGCCACCGCGAACGCGAAATTTTTCATCGTGAAACGCCACTTCGAGTCATCGTGAAACTCCACTGCGGGAATCCGTGTGCGGGCCTGGAGGGACGCCGAAGGGCCGCCAGCCACGAAGTGTAAGGGCAGATGTTGGCGATGCGCGGAGAATTTCCCGCGCAACTGCGGGGGGGTCGCCGGGCCGTCAGATGCGATCGAGCAGGCGGTTGAGCTCGGAGATACCGATATAGCCCAGCCCGGCGGCGAAATTCATCATGGCGTCGAGGTGCGTGCGGCGGCCGTGGGCGATGCGCAGGCTGGTGGCGACCGCGATCACCGATATCTTGTAGTAGGAAAGCACCTGGTAATAGCGCAGCCGTTCGCGGTCCACCGGGTTGCCGGAAACGCGCTCGTATTGCTGCAGAAACTCTTCCACGGGCAACAGACCGCTGGCCAGCGGGGTACCCTGCTCGTCGGCACAGCCGAACAGCGCCAGGCTGGCCCAGGCAAGGTCGTCGTGGTAATCGCCCAGATAGGCCAGCTCCCAGTCGAAGATGGCATTGATCCGCAGCCGGTCGTCGTACATGAAGTTGCCGCTGCGGTAGTCGCCGTGAACCAGTACCGGGCGCGCCACCACCGGGCGGTGTTCGTGCAGCCACAGGGCTGCGCGCTCCATGATCGGGTGGGCGTCCAGGGTGTCCTCGTGCCAGGCCCGCTCCCAGAGTCCCAGGGTCCAGTCCACCGCCTGGGTGGTACCCGGCTCGGGCTCGGCAAAGCTGGGCAGTGTGCAGCGCCGCCAATCGAGATTGTGGATGCGCGCCAGGATGGCGACGAACTCGTCTTTCAGTGCGGCGCGCAATTCCGGCGCGAAATACATGCCCACGCCGCTCATGCGGTCCGCGCCCGGCGGCCGCACCGTACCCTCGAGGAAACCCGCGATCAGCGCCGGTCGTCCCAGTGCCCGGCCCTCCGGATCCAGCCACTGCACCTCCGGCACCGGGACCTGCCCGTGTACCGCGCCCAGCACTTCCCACTCCCGGCGCCGGTGCGTCTCGACGATGGCCTCGGTGGGGTCCATGCGCAGCATCATGCGCTGCCGGACCGGGCGCTCGGCCCCCTCCGGCCGCCAGTGCAGCCAGAAGCTGAACTGCTCCTTGGAGGCGCCGCCGGACAGCCGCTCCAGCGCCTCGATACGCAGATCGGACTGGCCCGTCTGCGCGGCGAGAAATCCCTGCAGACGCGCGTCGAGGCCACTGAAGTCCAGCGAATGTTCGACGGCTGCCATGCGTTTTCTGAGCTTGTGGGTAAAGACTTCGTCGATCGTCGGCTCGACCGGGAAGCGCGCGCGCTGGGCCGCGATCCAGGCCTCGGTAGGCCGATGGCGCAGCCCCTCGGTAGGAGTGCGAGGTCCGGTCACCGCCCACCCCCGGGGCCGAGCAGGCGCTGCAGATTGGCGAGCGCGATATAGCCGAAACCACTGAGCAGATTCATCATGGCATCCAGATGGGTGCGGCGGCCGTGAGCGGTGCGCAGACTGGTGGCGACCGCGATCACCGCCATCTTGTAATAGTTCAGCACCTCGAAGTAGAACAGCCGCTCCGGGTCCACCGGCAGGCCGCTCAGCTCCCGGTAGCGGGCAAAGAATTCGTCTCTGGGCAACAGCCCGCAGACCAGCATGGTGCCGTTTTCATCCGGGCAGCCGAGGATACCGCTCGCCGTGTAGGCGAGATCCTCATGGTGATCGCCGATATGGGCCAACTCCCAGTCGAGCACTGCGTTGATGTGCAGATCATCGGTGTACATGAAGTTGCCGCTGCGGTAGTCGCCGTGGACCACCACCGGCCGTGCCACGGTGGGCATGTTGGCCTTCAGCCAGGCGGCCGCATAGTCCATCAGTGGGTGCGACTCCAGGGTGTCCTCGTGCCAGGCCCGCTCCCAGGTGGCCAGCGACCAGAGGTTGCCGTCGATGGTCCCCGGCTGCGGCCAGTCGTAGGCGGAGAGGTCCGGGGTGCGCCAGTCGAAACGGTGAATGCTCGCCAGATGGTGGACGAACTGGTCCTTGAGCCGGTCGCGCAGTTCGGGCGCGAAATACATGCCCAGCCCACTGGCCCTGTCTCCGCCTTCCGGCTGCACCGTGCCCTGGAGAAATTCGGCGATCAGGAAGGGATGGCCGAGATGCTCCGGGGTGGGATCCACCCACAGCACCTCGGGTACCGGAACCACGCCCCGCATGGCGCGCAGCAACTGGGCTTCGCGCAGGCGGTGGGTTTCGACGATCGACTCACTGGGGTCCATGCGCAGAATCAGCTTGCGGGTAGTACGCGCGCCTGCCTCCGGGCGCCAACGCAGGTCGAAGGTGAACTGCTCCTTGGAGGCACCGCCGGTCAGCCGCTGCAGATTGGCGAATTCCAGGTCCGGCTGGCCGGTAACGGCGCGCAGGTAATCTTCGAGGCGCTTCTCCAGCGCTGCCGGATCGGTGCGGTGTTCGGCGGGCAGGCTGCGCCGCTCGAGCTTGCGGGTCAGGACGTCATCGATGGTCCGCTCGACGGGAAAGCGGGCGCGGACGCCGGCGATCCAGTCTGCGGTGGGAGCGGAACGCTGACGCTGGACGGGCGTGCGATCGCTCATGGTCGACCGTCGCCGGGCAACTGCAGCCGGTCGTTGCAGTAGAGCAGCTCGGCGATGTCGGGCAACTGATCGGCCTGGGCGTCGAAGCCCAGCGGTTTCACCCAGGAGCGCTCGCGTCGTTCGAGATCGCGAAAGAAAGGCTGCAGCAGATCTCCCAGCGCCGTGCGCGCTGCGTCGGGCAACGCCGGCTGCAGGCGGATCAGCTCGCACAGCAGTTCCTTCATGGATTCGTTGCCGGCACGAAGGCGATCATAGCGGTACAGGTGGATGTCCCCGCCGGGCGGATCCTCGGTCAGCTGCCGCTGGATCGCGGCCAGGGTTTCCACTATCTCGGGATCGGTCACCTCGGGTACCGAGAGCAGGTCCAGGGTCTGCCCGAGCAGGCGCCGGTAGAGGTGGTGTTCCAGGAGTTCGTAGTGAAAGACCTTGTCGTGCACCTGTTCGAGAAACGCCAGGGTGGCGGCCACGATACCGGCCTGTTCCTGGGCGAAGCGGTCGCTCAGGTTGGGCAGCACCACCTGCTCCATGGTCTTTCTCATTCCTGCCAGAAACTGGGAGATCTCCGGGCCCATTGCCTTATCCTCGCTGGCTGGCCGCCGGCACTGTTTGCCGGTGGCTCCTGTTGTGGCCCCCGATCATCGCGGCAGCTTGGCGTTGAAGTTTTCCTTGCACAGGTCCTGTACCTCGCCCCAGCCGGTCACGCCGCCGCGATCCCAGCGCACGAAGGCGTGGCTCAGATACATCTGTGGCCAGGGGATCCAGGGATTGGCGGTCATGGGTGCACCGGTGAACTCGTGCACCCGACCGCGCACGTCTTCCACCTCCAGCTCGAAGAACTTGTGCAGAAAACCATTGCGGCGCAATTTTCCAGTGCCGCCGCGGATGCCGTACACCTGATCGCCCTCGCGCACATAACCGTGGGCAATGGTTGGATAACAGTCCAGGCGCTGAGGGTCCACCAGCCAGATGCAGTGAATGCTCATGTCGTCGCTGAAATTGGCGTTCATCCAACAGAAGTGCTTCAGCGAGCGTTCATCGCGCAGTCCCCAGCTGTGATCCATGCTCGCGACACAGTCGATGTCGTAGGCCTTGCCGCGCAGATCGAGCGTGCCGCGCACCCGGCCGCTCTGGTCCCAATGGCCGGCGTAGGCGTGGGCACTGACGGTGTCGCCCTCGAGCCGAGCGCCGGCGAGGGGGTCCATCTCCGGGTCATGGATGTCGTAGGGCGGCATCAGCCCGGTATAGGTAACGTCGAAGTTGACGCCCTGACCGCCATCGAAACGGATCCGGTAGTCCATCACCGGCTTGGTACAGCGGATCGCGAGGCCATTCGCCAGTTCGAAGTCATCGAGGTCGCCCTCGGGCATCGGCAGGTGGACGAAGCAGTCGAAGTAGTTCACCTCATGGGGCGTATTGGAGATACCGTCGACGATGGTCACGCTGGACATCACTGCGCCCAGGTTGGGTTTGGCCTGCACATAGGCGCCCACGTGGAGGCTGGCCTCGGGCACGTAGAACCCGAAATAGTTGGTCTCCGCCCAGCTGTAGTGCTCGGAGCTGGGCGGGTGGAAATACATGTCCTGGTCTTTGATCACTGCTACTTCCCCCTGGGGCGGTCGGGTCGGCTCGAGCCGGAATGTATAAGCTGGTGTTATAGGTGTAATCAGCGTTTGGTAAACTAGTCCATTAGGTGATTCGTGGTCAAGCGGTCGAGCGTCGGTGCCGGGCCGGCAGTAACCAGGAGGGCGGTTCGTGGAAAGGTTTTTCAGCCTGGGCAAAACCAGCAACTTTCGCCATATGGGCGGTTACCTGGCCGCCGGCGGGCGGCTCACCCGGGCGGATCGGCTGTACCGGTCCGGTTACGTGAATGCTCCCGACGCCGAGGTGCAGGCGCTGTTCGGACGGCTCGGCATCCGCACCGTCTACGATTTCCGCAGTCCGGTGGAGCGGGCCAAGCACCCGCTGAGGGCCGGCCGCGGCATCGAAGTGGTGGAGCTGGGCATGCTGGTGGCCAGCGTCGAGAATCTGTGGAACCTGCTGCTCGCGGAAGGGCTGACCCCGGCCGGGGCCGAAAAGATCATGGCCGACCGCTATCGGGAGCTGACCCGCGAGGAGGTACCGGGCTATCGCGAGATGTTTCGGCACCTCGCGGAGGGCGAGGGCGGGGCCCTGGTGATGTGTTCGTTCGGCAAGGACCGCGCCGGCATCGCCTCGGCGCTGTTGCTGCACGCCCTGGGTGTACCCGCGGAACAGGTGGAAGCCGATTACCTGCTGTCGGCCACTGCCTATGCCGACGCAGCGGCGGCGATCGGCAAGTTCGAGCAGTTCTTCAACGCCCAGGGCCTGCCGGTCGATCCCGAGATCGTGCTACCCATCCTGGATGCCAGACCCCAGTACCTGCGCGTCGCCCTGGATCTGATCGACACCGAGGCCGGCAATATGGAGCGTTTCCTGGAGCGGGAGATGGGGCTCGACGCCGCGGGGCGCGAGCGGTTGATCGAGCGCTTCACCCAGGCCGATTGAGCCACCCACCCGGTTCGGCGCCACCGCCGCGCGGAGGGCGATGGCACCGGGTGAGCCGCCGACCGGGATCACTCGTCGGCGGGAGCGTCCCCTTCCTCGTCGTCGAGGGGCGCCAGAGGACCTGTGGTGGCGGCCACGGTATTGTTGTGGCCATTGCCCTTGCCGGTCAGGTACTCGTGGGTATGTTCCAGCAGCAGGGAGTCCGGATCCGCGGTCAGGTGCAGCGCCACGCCCCGCACCACGATGCGATCCGCAACGTCCCCGAAGTTGACCCTGAGGCTGAGCAGCAGGGCGCCGGGCGCGGGGTCGATGGCCTCCGCGAACGGCGCGGCGCTGTCCACGCAGACGGGGCCGGGGTCGAGCTGGTCGGTGCCGTCGTCGAGCAGTACCAGGGCGGTATCCGGCGGATCCTGCACCTGGGCCAGGCGGATCTGGCTGATGTGGCTGGTGGCGCTGGAGTATTCGTAGCAGACCCGGACTCCATCCACGAGGTAGCCCGGTGGTACCGGCACCGCGGTTTCGACCACTTTGTTGCCGCCGCCTTCGGCGTCCTCGCCCGTGGTGCTGGACTCGACGATCAGGCCCGACAGGCCGCCGCCCACTCCGGAGCTCACGGCGTTGAAGGATACCGAGACACTGGGGTCGCCGGCCTGCAGGCCGAGGTGGTCGATCCACAGCAGTTCGTCGGCCTGAACGGCGGGCGCTGCCAGCGCCAACGCTGCCGCCACGGCGGACAGCCGCAACCCGTTGCAACCTGATGATAACGACATTGGAGCCTCCCTGGGTGTTGTCGGTTGTTCCGGGCAACGTATCAGGTCGGTCTGCCGATTTGCAGGTAGCAATCTGCCAGAACTTGACGGCATTCAGGTTTCCGTTGCGCCACGGATCATGGATTCGCGATCGTGGCCCACTAGCGGTACCGCTGCCGGGCTCGCCAGGCATCCCGCAGTGCGTCACGGAACTCGGGTGCGGCGATCTCGATCAGCGCCCGCGCCCGGGCCGCGGTGTCCAGGTACCGCACGCTGGCGCTGCCGTATTCGGTGATGAAGATGTCCGCGTCGGTGCGCGGCACCGTGGCTACGGTAGCCTGCGCCAGGGCCGGCACGATACGAGAGCGGGCTCCGCCGATTGCGGTGGCCGGCAGGGCCACGATCGAGCGCCCGCCGCGGGCGCGCAGGGCGCCGCGGATGAAGTCCAGGCCGCCGCCGGTGCCACTGTGCTGGCGGCCATCGATCATTTCGGCATTGACCTGACCGAACAGATCCACCTCGATGGCGGAATTGATGGCGACGAAGTTGTCGATGCCGGCCAGCACGCCCTGGTCATGGGTGTAGTTCACCGGTCGCAGCAGCAGCTCCGGCGCCGATGTGGCCCAGGCGTAGGTGTCGGCGTCGCCGGCGACGAAGCCGGTCAGGATGTGGCCGCGGTCGATGGTCTTGCAGGCGCCGGTAATGACCCCGCGGCGGGCCAGGGCCGCGACGCCGTGGGCGATCATCCCCGAATGCACGCCGAGGTCGTTGTGCCCGGCCAGAGCCGCCAGGGCAGCATCCGGGACCGAGCCCACGCCCACCTGCAGGCAGTCGCCGTCGCGCACCCAGCGGGCGATCTCCGCGCCTATGGCGCGGGCAGTGGCGTCGATGGCAGGGGGCGGCTCCGCGCCGGGCGGTCGTTCCACCGCTACCGCATAGTCGATGCTGTCCAGCGCCACCGTCGGACAGCCCGGCAGTATCGGTAACGCAGTGTTGATTTCGGCGATGATCCGCTTTGCGCGGGGCAGCACCGCCGGTGCGAAATCCACCCGCAGGCCGAAGGCGCAGCGGCCACGGGCGTCCGGCGAGGCGAGCTGAAGCATGGCAATGTCGAAGGGCTCCCGGCCCAGCCAGTCGTAGATGGCGCGGTACTGGAGGGGCACCAGACCGATGCGGCCCGCCGCGTGGAGTTCCCGCAGCCCCGGGGTGAGCATGCAGGTCAGCAATCGCGAGTCGGGATGGACGTCGGCGAAGGGTGTGGGACGGGCACCCGGAAACACGGCGCCCACATAGGTCACGCCGGCACTGGCGTCGGGCCGCGCGTGCAGTGCCCGGCCCAGGCTACGGGGCTCCGCGGCGCCGCCGGCGACGAATACCCGGGCTCCGGGGCGCAGCAGTCCGGCTACTTCTTCGGGGCGGATCCAGCGCGGCATGGTCGCGATCTCCGGGCCGTCACCGGACGCAGGTTCCGCGGCCCGCGCTTGCCACCGGTGCGCCACTGTTACGGGCTCTGGGCTTGCGGCCGGGCTTCGCCGCGTTCACTGATCTCCGACGGCGTGACAAAGGCCTGTTCGACTTTATCATCGGTCGATGGCAAATGGTGCGCTGGGGCCTCGCAGTTCCGCAAGTCGAACGCGCAACGCTTGCAGCCGGTCCCGGTCTCAGGCCAGCGCCATGTTTTCCCAGGTGGCGAGATCCGCGCGACCAGGTCCGGCGTTCCCAGCGCGCACAGCTGACTGGCGAGGCCATTTCCAGTGTCAAGCGGTTCCAGCGGCCGCTGGAGCAGGCGGCCGCGCTGGCGGACGAGGCCGTGCCGGAAGCCTGCGATGGCTATGCCTCGTGCCCACTGGCAACCGCACGCGGCCGGGTCATCCTTGTGGAGTTCGTCTACGGCGGCAAAGTGACACCGAGTTTCCCGTTCGATCCCAGGCGTGAGTGGCTCAGCTTGTGGTGGTTGAAAAAGCATTTCCTGTCGTTGCTATACTGGAACGCCATGCTCAAGGGTCCCCGCTGAGGCATCCCGCACAAGCCGCGCGCGGCGCTGATAGCTGACTTGGCGGAGAATCGCGGGCAACCGAAGCGCGGCAGTCACGATATGGCAGTCATCGGCCACGATGTCCCGTTGATGATCCGCGATCGCGATTCACATCACAATTCACGACCACGGCAATTTCATGCAGGTCCGCCTGAAACGCGCCTATGAGGAGCCGTCAAAGCAAGATGGCACCCGTGTCCTGGTTGACCGCGTCTGGCCGCGTGGCCTGAAAAAGGAAGACGCACACATCGATCATTGGCTGCGTGATATCGCACCAAGTACGGAGCTACGCAAATGGTTCGGTCACGACCCGGACAAGTGGTCGCAGTTCAGGCAGCGCTATTTCCGTGAATTGAGCAGAAACCACCCCGCGGTCGACGAGATACGGCACCTGGCCGACAAGGGCCGGGTGACACTGGTCTTCAGCGCCAGAGACGAACGTCACAATAACGCTGTGGCGCTGAAGGAATACCTGCAGCAGTCATCCTGAGCGAACCGCCCTCCCCGGACAGTTTGCCACCGCCGATCGTCGCTGCATGATGGCGGAATGATTTTTCCCTCAACCTGAACTCATCGCATCGTCCGGGCCGAATACGGCATCCTGAATTATTGCGCCTCTTTTGAAATCCGAGTGAGCTATGGTCCAGCCTGATGTACGGAGGCGGCATCAGAACAAGGTATTCGCCGGAGGTTCGGGAACGGGCTGTTCGGATGGTGCCGGATCGCCAGGGGGAGTACGAGTCGCAGTGGGCGGCGATCGGTGCGATGCTCCAGGCGGCACAGGGTCGACGGGCTGGCCAGGGTCTCGACCCGTGATCGCGGTTTGCAGCGCCAGATCATTGCGCAGCTCGTGGTGGTCGTCGAGGTCCTCATAACCCAGCGCCAACGCATAGACACATTGCCGCAACAGCTCCAGCAGGGAATGTTCGCAGCTGGCCTGTCGGCGACTATCCCCCATGACCTTGGCCGCTGCCTGGGTCAGCCCCAGTTGCCGATCGACCTGTGCAAGCAGCGGTATACCGCCGTTGCTGGTGATGTCGCCGCCACGGAAATCGGCTTCGACTCTACGGCGCTTGGCGGATGGAAGTTCGAGGCAAGTCTGGTAGCATTCTGTGGCGGTTGAGGTTCTTGTTCTTGAGGTCTCGACACCCTTTTTTTTTCAAGAACCTTCCGCCGTTTTTCTACCTTCCTTGGTGCAAAATCCGGGTTAGAACCGCACGCCTATCGCACCACATCGCAACGCACTGTTCTGCCGCGGAAAAGCCTTATCGTGTCGCTATGCGGTGGCAAAGTCGGGCGAACAGACACCGCGGTATGCGCCGGTGCCGGGCCATGGCGGCGGATGCACCCCGATGGCGGCGGCAATCCACACACGCGATAATCGGCCTATCTTCAGGGAACCGACACCGTGCCCAGACGCTTCCTCAAGCGCAAATTGCCGAACATACACAGCGTCCTGAGCAACCGGCACCTGCGCTGGATCGGGATCGGGCTCAAGGACTCGGATCTCTTCCATCTCAACCGGCGCTCGGTGTCGATGGCCTTTCTGGTAGGCCTGTTTACCGCTTTTCTGCCGGTTCCCGGTCAAGTGTTCATTGCGGCGCTACTGGCGCTCGCGGTGCGCTGTAATCTACCGCTGGCGATGGCGTTGATCCTCGTCAGCAACCCCGTCACCATCCCGCCCCTGACCCTGTTGTGTTACCGCGTCGGCGCCTTTCTGCTCGGCAACGAGACCGTACCCCAGCAATTTCATTTCAGCTGGGAATGGCTGACCGGACAGGGGATCCACCTGTTGCCCACACTGCTCACCGGCTGTCTGACCCTGGGCGCGGGAAGCGGCATTATCGGCTATCTGGCGGTGCGTTGGCTGTGGCGCTGGCACGCGGTGGCCCGCTGGAGACAGCGCAAGGCGAGTCGTGCCGCTATTCGTAGCGCAACACCTGGGCCGGAGGCACCGCAGCCGCCCGCCACGCGGGATAGAGCGCGGTCAGCAGATTCAACCCCAGGCCAACCGCGGCCACCAGCAGAACGTCGCTCGCGCGCAGATCCGTAGGCAGATAATCGATCGGATAAACCGCCAGGCTCAGGAAGCGAAAATCGAAGCAGTCCTCCACCCAGCGCACCAGATCGCCGAGCGCCAGGGCGCCGGCGATCCCCAGCAGGCACCCCAGGGCGACGCCGAGCAGGCCGATCAAGGCCCCTTGAGTCATGAACACCGCCAGGATACCCCCGCGGCTGGCTCCCTGGGTCTTGAGAATGGCGATCGCCGGCCTTTTCTCCACCACCGTCATGACCAGCAGGGCTACCACATTGAACACGGCGATGGCGACCACTGCGAAAACCAGGATGCCGACCAGCTTGCGGGACATCTGAATCGCCTGGTAGAGATTGCCATGGGTCTGGATCCAGTCGATGAACCTGTAATCCGGCGGCAGCCCCTCGAGCAGCCGATAACCGGTGGCACGGGCCTCCAGGGGGTCGCGCAGTTGGAGTTGCAAGCCCTGCACCCGACCGGCGAGCCCGGCGAGTTTGGCGGCCGTTTCCAGCCCGGTGATCACCAGGACATTGTCGAGCACCGTATGGGTCGCAAACACGCCGGCTACCCGAAATGCCCGTACCACGGGTACGCCGTTGCCGGCCGCCGGCACGAACAGGGTCAGGGATGCTCCCGGAGTCAACTCCAGGCGCTCGGCCAGGCCTTGCGGCACCAGCAAGCCCTCGCCATCAGGCAACGGCCCCAGGGGAGCATAGCGGCCTCCGGGTGCAGCACCGAGCAATTCCACCGGCGCCGAGCGGCCATGATGGTTGATCATGGCGGCGACGCGCACGAAGGGCTCGGCCGCCTCGACCCCGGGGAGGCTGGCGACCTGCTGCGCCAACGGCCGCCAGTCCTCAATACCACTGCTGCGCACCAGCTGGATATGGGGCACCAGACCGAGAATACGCCCGCGCATTTCCCGATCGAAGCCGTTCATCACCGAGAGCACGATGATCATCAGCGCGACTCCCAGCACCAGCCCGGTCACCGCCAGCAGGGACACGAAAGAAACCAGACGGTTGCCGCTGCCGGCACGAAACAGGCGCCAGCCGATCCACAGCGAATAACCCGGAATCATGGCCCGTCCCGCAGACCGCCGTCCTCGAGCCGCAACAGCCGCTGCATACGTCCGGCGACGCGTTCGTCGTGGGAGACCACCACAAAGGAAGTACCCAATTCGGCGTTGAGCCGCAACAGCAGGTTCACCACCTGCTCGGCGGTGTGGCGATCCAGATTGCCGGTAGGCTCGTCCATCAACACGCAGTCGGGGCGATTGGCGAGCGCCCGGGCGATGGCGACCCGCTGCCGCTCCCCCCCGGAAAGCGCGCCCGGCCTGTGCTTGACACGCTGGGACAGGCCCACGGCGTCGAGCAGCTCCGCCGCCTGCCGGAACGCGTCGGCCGCTTTGCGGCCGCCGATCAGCAAGGGCATGGCAGCGTTTTCCAGGGCGCTGAATTCACCCAACAGATGATGGAACTGGTAGACGAAGCCCAGATGTCTGTTGCGGGCTTTCGCCAGCTCACGATCGGACAGGGTGTTCAATGGCCGGCCCAGCAACTCGACGCTTCCGGCATCCGGTCGATCCAGACCGCCGATCAGATTGAGCAAGGTGGACTTGCCGGAGCCCGAGCTGCCCATGACGCCAATCATCTCGCCGCGCGCCACCTGCAGGGAGAGGCCGCACAGCACCGGCACCTGTTGTCCGCCCTGTCGGTAGCTCTTGTCCATCGAGCTGCAGCGGAGCACGGGCGCGCCTCGCGATTCATTGCGCACTCTGGATGGCCTCCACGGGATCAAGCCTGGCCGCCCGCCAGGCCGGGTACAGGGTGGCGAGCACCGTGAGCAGGGCGGCGCCCAGGCAAACCAGGACAACGTCGGAGGCGTGCAGCTCGGACGGCAGCCGGCTGATGAAATAGAGGTCCGGGTCGAAGATCCGGAAGCCGAACAGATCCTCGGCCCGGGCGACCAGGGCCGGCAACCCCGCGGCCGCCAGGCAACCCAGGGCCGCGCCCAGCGCGATCCCGGTCAGACCCAAGGCACAGCCCTGAACATTGAAAATCGCCGCGATGGTCGGCCTGGAGGCGCCAAAACTGCGCAGCACGCCGATGGCCGCACGCTTCTCATTCACCATCAGCACCAAGGCGGCGATGACATTGAAAGCGGCCACTGCCACGATCACGGACAGCAGCAGGCCGACCACCGCCTTCTCGATGCGCAGCGCGCGCAGCAGCTCCGCGGCATCGTCCTGCCAGGTGTTGATCCGATAGCCCGGGAAAGCCGCTTGCAGCGCACCCAGCAGGCGCGAGTCGGTCGGGTCCGCGAGGGTAAAACGCAGCCCGTCTACCCGGGCGCCGCGACGAAACAGCCGTTGCGCATCGGCGAGATGGAGAAACATCAGCCCCTGGTCCGACTGCCCACCGACCCGAAAGACGCCCGCCAGGGTGACTCGCTTGACGCGCGGAAAGGCACCGGCCGGGGAGACCGAAAGCTCCGGCAGCGTCAACAGCAGCCGGTCACCCGGTACCACCCCGAGGTCGCGGGCGAGCAGTTGCCCCACCAACACGCCGAAAGCGCCCGACTCCAGCGCCGGCAGGTCTCCAGCGACCAGATGATCCCCCAGACGATCGCCCAGAACCTGGGGTTCGAGTCCGTAGACCACCGCGGGCACAGAGTCACCCGCAAAGCCGATCAGCGCCTGGCCCTCGACATAGGGCGCTGCCGAGATGCCGTCCGGCAAAGAGACCGTACGCAGGGATTGCCAGTCCGCGAGTCCACCCACGGGTGCCAGGGAAGCATGGGGCACGATCTCGAGCATACGCTGGCGGATCTCGCCTTCGAAGCCGTTCATCACCGACAGCACCAGGATCAATACCAGCACCCCCAATGCCATGGCCACCAGTGCGAAGCCGGACACGAAGGAAAGGTAGCCCTGGCCGCGGCTGCGCCAGGCATACCTGAGGCCGACGAAGGCCGCCAAGCGTGCGCTCATCGGAGGATTCGCGAACGCCGCGCGCCGGCGGCCAACCTCATCGCGGCACTGGTGTGCCGCCGGAATATACTTTCCCGGCCGCGGGCCTCTATAATCGGCCTGAGCTCATGGCTGGATCGGCGGCGCCGCACACCGAGATGAAAGTCTTCACCATAATCGCACTGATCGCGACCATTGCCTCGGCCCCCACCTTCGCCGAGGTGATCCGCGTACCCGTTGGGCAGCAAGCCGCCGAAAAACAGGTGCTTCAGACTCCGCCGCGGGGCATGACCAAGGCCCAGGTCCGCGCCCGTTTCGGCAACCCGCGAGGAGAACTCCCCGCGGTGGGCGATCCGCCGATTTCCTCCTGGGATTACGAGAACTACCGGGTCTACTTCGAAGGTGATCTGGTACTCCACGCGGTGCTCAAGGGTTCCGCGCAACCGGCTCCCGTAAGACCCTGAGGCTGCGGGCCTCCGGACAACCCCCGGGATCAAGACCGCCGCCGCACGGCATCGTACGCCAGGTTGCGCTCACCGCCCCCGGACCCCGTTTCCCCCACTTCCTCGCATTTGCTGGCATCTCCACCACAGATATCGCAATTGAGGTCCATGCCCAGGGCCGCCATGCCACCACAGGACCCGGAGAGGGGCTTGCGCCCCAGCAGTACGCCGATCGACATGCCGGCGACCAACAGCACGACAAGCAACAAGGCCAGCAGAAATTCGATCATTGCTCCCCCTCAGATAACCCCATAGCCCACTTGTGCTATCGGCGACTCAATGCAGATAGGCGTTCATGGCCTTACTGGCAAGCTCGGCAAACCCGTCTCCTTCCTTGACCAGCAACAGCGCCGCCAGTTCGTTCGCGGCGGCAAAATCGAACCCCGGGCCCGGCCCCATGACCATCAACGCGGTGGCCAGGGCATCGGCCTCGGCAGCGGTGGGCGCAAGTACCGTCACCGACGCCAGGCGGTGCCGGATGGGCCGGCCGCTGCGCGGATCTATGGTATGGGAATAGCGCTCCCCGTCACGCTCGAAGTAGTTCCGATAGTCCCCGGAAGTCGCCACACTGATATCACTCAATTCCAGAACCCGCTCCACGCCGCCTCCTGCCGGAGCCTCCACCGCGATGCGCCACAACCCGCCATCGGCGCGGCGGCCGCCTACCCGGATCTCGCCGCCGATTTCGACCATGTAATCATCGACGCCTCGGGCTCGCAACTCCGCCACCAATCGGTCGACGATGAAGCCCTTGGCAACTGCCGACAGATCCAGCGTCACGGGGGCGCGGCGAATCACCTGGTTGCCGGCCGCCAATTCGATCTGGTCGAACCCGATCTCGCCCAGCAGCGCGGTGATCTCGGATTCTTCGGGCACTCGATCGCCGGTATCCACAGGGCCGAATCCCCAGAGATCGACCAATGGCCGCACCGTGGGATCGAAAGCGCCGCCCGAGAGCCGGTAGATCCGATCGGCCACCTCCAGCACTTGGTACAGGTCGTCACTCGCGACGAAGGGCTGGGCCACCGGATGCCGGTTGAAGCGATTCAGTTCCGAGTCGGGCTTGTAGGTACTGAGCTTGTGATCCAGGTCATCCAGCAGATTAGCGACCAGCTCCGGCAACCCGGCGCCAGCGGCCGGCGAACCCGCAGCGACGACCTTGATGTGGTAACTGGTGCCCAGCGCGGCCCCGGAAAACGCCAGTTCCTGGGGGTTTCGCTCACAGGCCGTCAAGGCCGAGATGACAAACAAAAACGAGGCCAGCAGCCTCGTTTTGCGCAAGCCCATCAGCGGCTCGCTCAACTCATCCGCCGAAATCATCAAGGAAGATATGGTCGTCCTCCACGCCCAGCTTATGCAGCATGTCGATCATCGCCGCGTTCATCATCGGCGGCCCACACATGTAGTACTCACACTCCTCCGGCGCTTCGTGATCCTTGAGATAATTCTCGTACAGGACATTGTGAATGAAGCCCGTGTATCCACTCCACCCGTCATCCGGCTGGGGATCGGACAGCGCCACGAACCAGTCGAAGTTGTCGTTCTCCGCTGCCAGCGCATCGTATTCGTCCTGATAAAACAGCTCGCGGAGGCTGCGGGCACCGTACCAGAAAGTCATCTTGCGCTGGGTCCCGATGCGCTTGAGCTGATCGAAGATGTGTGAACGCATCGGTGCCATGCCTGCGCCGCCGCCGACGAACACCATCTCCTTGTCGGTATCCTGCGCGAAAAATTCGCCGAAGGGTCCATAGACGCGGATCCTGTCGCCGGGCTTGAGGCCGAATGTATAGGAGGACATCTGCCCCGGAGGCAGGCCCTGGGTGCGCGGCGGCGGCGTGGCGATCCGGATATTGAACTTCAGAATCCCTTTCTCTTCCGGGTAATTGGCCATCGAATAAGCCCGGATCACGGACTCCTCCACCTTGGATTCCAGGTCGAAGAACTTGAAGTGCTCCCAGTCCCCCCGGTACTCGGGCTCGATATCGAAGTCCCGGAAACGCACATGATGCGGCGGGGCCTCGAGCTGCACATAGCCACCGGCGCGAAACGCCACGTTCTCGCCTTCCGGTAGGGTGAGCGTCAGCTCCTTGATGAAGGTAGCGACATTGGGATTGGAGGCCACCACACAGTCCCACTGCTTGACCCCGAACACCTCTTCGGGTACCTCGATCCTCATATCCTGCTTGACTGGGACCTGGCAGGACAGGCGCCAGCCTTCACGAGCTTCCCGCGGCGTGAAGTGGGTCTGCTCGGTGGGCAGAATGGATCCGCCACCCTCCGCGACGATGCACTTGCATTGCGCGCAAGTGCCGCCACCCCCACAGGCCGAGGCGAGAAACAGCTCGTTGGCGGCGAGCGTCTGCAGCAGCTTGCCGCCGGCGGGCACATGGATCGTTTTCTCGCCGTTGACCTCGATGGCGACATCGCCGGACGCCACCAATCGCGACCTCGCCCCGATGATGAAGAGCACCAGCGCCACCACGATGGCCGTGAACATACCGACGCCGAGAGCGATGGTCATGATTTCCGTAGTCATTGCTGATCAATCCCGCCCGATGCTAGATATCGATACCGCCGAAGGACATGAAACCGAGGGAAATCAATCCCACGATCATGAAGACACCACCGAGACCGCGCAGACCTTCGGGCATGTCGCTGTACTTGAGCTTTTCCCGGATGCCGGCCAGGGCCACGATGGCCAATGCCCAGCCGATGCCCGCGCCCAGCCCGTATACCGCGCTTTCAGCGAAGTTGTACGAGCGTTCGACCATGAACAGGGAAGCGCCGAGGATGGCGCAGTTCACGGTGATCAGCGGCAGGAAGACCCCGAGCGAGTTGTAGAGTGCCGGCACATAGCGGTCGAGTACCATCTCCAGGATCTGCACGATGGCCGCAATCACGCCGATGTAACTGAGCAGACCGAGAAAGCTCAGATCCACGGATTTGAGTGCCTCGATCCCGGTCCAGGACAGGGCGCCCTCGGCGAGCAGATAGTGCAGGATGAGATTGTTGACGGGCACCGTGATCGCCAGCACCACCACCACCGCGATACCCAGCCCGAACGCCGCCGCTAACCGCTTGGAGATCGCGATAAAGGTGCACATACCCAAAAAGAACGCCAGCGCCATGTTCTCGATGAAGATCGAGCGCACCAGCAGGGCGATATAATGTTCCATCAGGCGACCCCTCTAGCGGTGTTGGGCGCCAGACGGTATTCCGGCGCCTCTACCTGCTCGGTTTTCACCACGCGCAACACCCAGATAATGCCGCCGATGATGAAAAATGCGCTGGGTGGCAGCAACAGCATACCGTTGGGCACATACCAGCCGCCCTCGGTTGCCAGCGGCAGCAGGGTATAGCCGAACAGCGAGCCCGAGCCGAACAGCTCGCGGATGGTGGCGACCACCATGAGGATAAAGCTGTAGCCCAGACCATTGCCGACACCATCCAGGAAACTGGGCAGCGGCGGGTTCTTCATGGCATAGGCCTCGGCGCGCCCCATGACAATGCAGTTGGTGATGATCAAGCCGACGAATACCGACAGTTGTTTGCTGATCTCATAGGCATAGGCCTTGAGAATCTGGTCCACCACGATCACCAACGAGGCGATGATGGTCATTTGCACGATGATCCGCACGCTGTTGGGAATGTGATGGCGAATAACGGACACGAACAGATTCGAAAATGCCGTCACCGTAGTCAGCGCGATACACATGACAAAGGCCACCGACATCTGCGAGGTGACCGCGAGCGCCGAGCAGATCCCCAGGATCTGCAGGGCAATGGGGTTGTTGTCGAAAATCGGCTTCAACAGCGCATCTTTGGCCTTTTCCGCCATGATCAAGCCTCCCCTGAGCGAAGATTGGCGAGAAAGGGTGCAAAGCCCTGCTCGCCCAACCAGTATTGAATGAGATTGTCGACACCGCGGCTGGTCAGCGTGGCGCCGGACAGGCCGTCGACCTGGTATACGCTCCCTGACCGGGTGGTGTCGACCTCGCCCTTGATGACCCGCAGCGCAACCTCGCCCTCCTCACCGTACACCCTTTTCCCCTGCCACAGGGACTTCCAGCGCGGGTTGTCGACCTCGCCGCCCAGCCCCGGAGTCTCGGCGTGTTCGTAGAACCCGATCCCCGCCACCGTGTTCAGGTCTCTCTCCAGCGCAAGGAAGCCGTGCAGGGTGGACCACAGGCCATAGCCCTTGACGGGCAGGACCAACTTGTCGATACGACCCTGGTCGTCCCTGACCAGATAGACTTCCGCATATTTGACGCGGCGTTGAATCTTGGCGATGTCCTGCGCCGGCGGCACCCTCTCCGACAGCGCCGGATCCTTGCTGGCCTTGCGCTGATCGTAGTTCGCGGGCTCCATGGCGTCGCTGAATTCACCGCGGTCCAGGTCCACCAAGCGGGTCTCCACACGCTCGAACTGCTGCTCGACGCTCACCCCGGGTTCGAGCAGGCCGGCTGCTGCAAGGACATTCTCCTTGCGGTCCAGGGCCTGATTGGCGGCCTGCAGCGGGCGCAGCATGACCGCCGAGGCCGACACCACCACGGCACAGACCAGACACAACGACAAGGTGACCAGTAACGTCTTGCCGATCGAATCATTGTCAGCCACGGGCGAGCCTCCGCTTGATATTCGCCTGAACCACGACGTGATCGATCAGGGGTGCAAACAGATTGGCGAACAGGATCGCCAGCATCATCCCTTCGGGAAACGCCGGGTTGACCACCCGGATCAGCACCACCATCACGCCCACCAGCACCCCGAACCAGAACTTTCCGGTCTCGGTCATGGCCGCCGACACCGGATCCGTGGCCATGAAGAGCATGCCAAAGGCAAAGCCGCCCAGCACCAAATGCCAGTGCCAGGGCATGGCGAACATGAGGTTGCCGTCGGAGCCGACCAGATTGAACAGAGTCGACAGTACCATCATGCCCACCATCACACCGAGCACGATCCGCCAGGAGGCGATCCGCATGACCAGCAAGAGCGTGCCGCCAATGGCGACCGCCAACGTGGATACCTCGCCGATCGAGCCCTGCATGCGCCCGAAAAAGGCATCCAGCCAAGTCATCTGGGCCTGTACCGCCGCCATGCCGTCAGCGGCGGCGACCGACAGTGCGGTGGCGCCGGTGAAGCCGTCCACTGCGGTCCATACCGAATCGCCGGACATGGCCGCAGGATAGGCAAAGAACAGAAAGGCGCGACCGGTCAACGCGGGGTTGAGGAAGTTCTTCCCGGTGCCTCCGAAGATCTCCTTGCCGATCACCACCCCGAAGCTGATCCCCAGCGCCACCATCCACAGCGGAATCGCCGGCGGACAGGTGAGCGCGAACAGGATCGAGGTGACGAAAAAGCCCTCGTTGACCTCATGCCCGCGGATGGTCGCGAACAAAACCTCCCAAAAGCCCCCGACCACAAAGGTGACCAGATAGATGGGCACAAAGAATACCGCACCGTACCAGAGGCAATCCCACAGGCTCTGTGGATCATGGCCGGCGAAGGCATCGATCAATACGGCCCGCCAGCCGACCAGTTCACCGCCGCCGGCTGCCAAGGCGGTATTGGCCTGGAAGCCCAGGTTGTACATGCCGTAGAACATCGCCGGGAATACTGCCAGCCAGACAGTGATCATCACCCGTTTGAGATCGATACCGTCACGCACATGGGGCGCAACTTGGGTCACCGAGGCCGGCGAATAGAAGATGGTGTCCACCGCCTCGTACAGGGCGTAGAACTTTTCGTATTTACCACCCTTGTGGAAATGCGGTTCGATATTGTCGAGGAGTTTGCGCAGCGCCACGCTTCAACCCTCCTTCTCGATACGGGCAAGGTTGTTCCTCAGAATGGGCCCGTATTCGTACTTGCCCACACAGACGTAGCTGCACAACGCCAGGTCCTCCTCGTCCAGTTCCAGGCCGCCCAACTGCTGGGCGGCCTCGGTATCACCCACCACCAGCGCGCGCAGCAGTTGGGTGGGCAGGATATCGAGCGGCATTACCTGCTCGTAGTTGCCCAATGGCACCATGGCGCGCTCGCTGCCGTTGGTGTTGCAGTTCATGGCGAAGGCCTGGCGCTGGCCGAGCCGCGACAGGAACACAGGCAGTACCGAATGTATTTCCCTTCCCGGGCTCAGGTAACGCATGAAGCGCCGCTCCGCGCCCTCCGCCAGCGCCGTTACCTGGTGGTGGTAACGGCCCAGGTAGCCCAATTCTCCGTGGGCCTTGCGCCCGCCCAACACCGAGCCCGACAGCAGCCGCACCTCTCCGGGGGCAAGGCTGCCGTCGGTCAGTTCAGAGAGACAAGCTCCCAGGCGGGTGCGCAGCAGACGCGGCCGCTGGGCACAGGGGCCGCCGAGCGCGATCACACGCTCGACGGGCAACCGGCCGTCGGCAAAGAGCCGACCGACCGCGATGACGTCCTGATAGCCAATATGCCATACCGTCTTGCTGGCACCGACCGGATCGAGAAAATGAATGTGGGTACCCACCAGACCGGCTGGATGGGGCCCGGAAAATTCCTGGCGCGTGACACCGGAGACGGTCGGCAGCTCCGCGCCGGGCGCGACGCAGAGGTGTACCGGGCAGTCCACCAGCTGGCGCAGCAGCTGCAGGCCCAGAGTGAAGTCCGCCTCGGCAGCCGCGATCACCACCGCTGGATCGGCACAAAGCGGATTGGTGTCAATGGCAGTGACAAACAGTGAGTGCGGCTGAATTCCGGGATCCGGGATCTTCGAGTAAGGGCGTGTACGGAATGCCGTCCAGAGCCCCGACCGCACCAGATTGTCGAGAATCTGGTCACTCCGCAGTGCGGTGAACTGATCAGCCGGCCAGGCATCGAAGGTCTCGGCGGCATCGCCGTCTGTCTCGACCACCACGGACTGCAGCACCCGGCGGTCACCGCGATGAATGGCGCGAACCACACCGGCGGCCGGCGCGGTAAAGCGGGCATGCTCATTGTGGCGATCGGCAAACAGCAGCTGACCCAGCCTGACCGTATCGCCCTCCTTGACCGCCATGGTTGGCCGCAGGCCGACGTAGTCGTACCCCAATACGGCAACGGAGGAAACCACGGGCCCATCGTGAATTACCTGCTCCGGCTTGCCGGCAATCGGCAGGTCCAACCCTCGACGGATCTTGATCATGTGCAACTCGGACTCAAAAAATGGCTCTGGCGCTCCGGAATGGGTCCGGTTCGCGTGGATATTGCCCCGGGCGAGGCTCCTCGGTGGAACGGCAAATTGTGGGTCGCACGTGGACCGCACCCTGCGCGACCGCGCGCAGAGTATAGAGCCAGCGCGCGTTTGAGGAAAGCCGCCTCAGGCCGCCGCGCGGGGATACATGGCCCAGCGCACCCCCGCCATCTCCTCCAGACAGCGCACGACCTGGCAGCTGTAACCGAATTCATTGTCGTACCAGCAGTACAGTACGCAGTGCTCGGCGTTGACAATCGTGGCCTGGGAGTCGAACACGCAGGCGTGCCGGTCGCCCACGAAATCCGTGGATACCGCTTCCGTGGAAATGGTGTAGCCGATCTGCTGCTGCAGTGGCGAAAACAATGCCTTGCGCCGCATGAACTCGTTGATTTCGGACACTGTGGAGGCGCGACCGAGCTGCAGGTTGAGAATCGCCAGCGATACGTTCGGGGTCGGCACCCGGATCGCGTTCCCGGTCAGCCGGCCGGCCAGTTCGGGGATCGCCTTGGCCGCCGCCTTGGCGGCACCCGTCTCCGTAATGACCATGTTGAGCGCCGCGCTGCGGCCGCGGCGAGCGCCCCTGTGGTAGTTGTCGATCAGGTTCTGATCATTGGTATAGGAGTGGACTGTCTCGACGTGCCCGGTATGAATGCCGTATTCGTCCAACACCGCCTTGAGCACCGGGACTATGGCGTTGGTGGTACAGGACGCAGCGGAGAGAATGCGTTGCTCGGGCTGGATCTCGTGGTGGTTGATGCCGTACACGATGTTGGGGATATCCCCCTTGCCCGGGGCGGTGAGGATCACTTTGGCGGCACCCGCGCATTTCAGGTGCTGGCCGAGGCCGGCTGCATCGCGCCAGGCGCCGGTATTGTCGACCACGATGGCGTTGCCGATGCCATACCGGGTGTAGTCGATCTCCGCGGGAGAATCCGCCTCGATGACGTGGATCTCGTTGCCGTTGCAGACCAGCTTGCGCTCCTCCTCCAGCACCCGGATGGTGCCCCGGAAGGGCCCGTGCACGGAGTCCCGGCGCAGCAGGCTGGCGCGCTTCTCGAGATCCTCCGGGCCCCGGCCCTTGCGCACCACGATCGCCCGCAGCCGCAGGACATCACCGCCACCGGTCTTCTCGAGCAGGATACGCGCGATCAACCGCCCGATGCGGCCGAAGCCGTACAGCACCACATCCTGGGGCTGGGGCAGGGGTTTACGCATCGCGCCAATGTCATTGCCGATCACTTCCTGGAGGTAATCCCGCGGTGTGCGGCCGTTGGCGCGCTCCTGATAGCCCACCGTGAGCTTGCCGATATCCACGTGCGCCGGCCCCAGATCCATCTCAGCCAGCGTCTGGATCATGGGAAAAGTCTCGAACTCGGACAGCTCGTTCTGCTCGACCTGGCGCACGAAGCGGTGGGCCTTCATCAGATCGGTCACCGATCGGTTGACCATGTTGCGGCCGTACATGTACAGGGAGACATTGTTTTCGCGGTAGAGCCTGCCGATCAGTGGGATCATGGCCTCGGCGAGGGCCTCCCGGGCCTTCCAGTCCTTGAAGAAGTCCTGCGGTTGCGGTCGTTTCACTGGTGGCTGTCTCCCCTGGGATGGGTGGTCAGAAAGGGGCCGGTATTATCGTGATCGCTTCCGCCCCCTGCAACCAACGCAGCCGCCACACCGCCCGCCTCACAGCAACAGCGCGCGGATATCCGCCAGCAGGGCTGCCACCTGGGTGAGGAAACGGCCACCGTCGCCGCCATTGACCACCCGATGGTCATAGGACAGCGATAGCGGCAGCAGGGTCCGCGGCGCGAACTCGGTACCATTCCACAGCGGCCGCACCGCACTGCGAGAGACCCCGAGAATACCGACTTCGGGGGTGTTGATGATGGGTGTGAAGCCCTCCCCACCGATGGCCCCCAGGCTGGACACGGTGAAACAGGCGCCCTGCATTTCGTTGACCTTGAGTTTGCCGGCTCGCGCCTTGTCCGCCATCTCGGCGATTTCCGCCGCGAGCTCCCAGATACCCTTGCGGTCGACGTCGCGGATCACCGGCACCAGCAGTCCGCGCTGGGTATCCACGGCCATGCCCAGATGAAAGAACTCCCGCTGTACGAAGCCCGCGCCGTTGGCGCTCAGGGCGCGATTGAGTACCGGATTGTCGCGCAGCGCCGCCGCACAGGCCTTGAGGATAAAGGGCACCGGCGTGAGCTTTACGCCACGCGCCTCTGCTTCCTGCGCCTGGCCGCGGCGAAAGGCTTCCAGTTCAGTGATGTCGGCGGCGTCGAATTGAGTGACATGGGGAACATTCAACCAACTGCGGTGCATATTGGCCGCGGTGAGGCGCCCAATCTTGGTCAGCTCGCCTTCGGAGACCGGCCCGAAGCGTCCATAATCCACTTCCGGCACAGACGGAATTCCCCCTCCGCCCGCTGCTTGATCATCCAGCCGCTGGCGCACGAAGGCCTGTACATCTTCTTTCAGAATCCGCTGGCGCGGCCCGCTGGCCTCGACCCGGCGCAGGTCCACGCCCAATTCGCGCGCCAGGCGCCGCACATAGGGTCCGGCGTACACCTCCGCCCCCGGGCTACCGCCCGCGGCCGGCCGCGACTCGGCGCCGGGCGTTGGCTCCGCCGTTTCACGGTCCTGCGCAGCGGGGGGGGCAGGTCGCGCCGCTTGGGCAGGCGGGGCCTCGGCCGCGCGCTGGTTTCTTTCCTCAGCCGACGGGGTCTCGACTGCGGACTGGTCTTCCTCTTCGGGGGGCGGGGCCTCCTTGGCATCCGCTTGTGCATCTTCTGCCTCGCCCTCCTCCGCGGGCGCGGACTCCCCGGACTCCCCGGCCTCGGATCCCTCGCTCTCCTCGGAGCCCTCGATCTCCATCAGGGGCTCGCCTTCGCGCTCGATCTTGTCGCCCTCTGCGACCAGGATCTTCTTCACCACGCCGGCAACCGGTGAGGGCAGTTCCATGGTGGCCTTTTCGGACTCCAGCACCAACAGGGTCTGCTCCACCGCCACGGAATCACCCACGGCAACCGTGAGCTCAATCACCTCCACTTCCTCGGCGCCACCGAGGTCGGGCACTCGTACTGTCTCGATATTCACCCGAATCTGTTCCTTAAACGCGATTTGTCTGCGGATTGCCGCCGGTCAGGCGTGCCGGGGTTCGACCTTGTCCGGGTCGATGTCGAGCTTGCCCGCGGCGCTCTTGAGCAGCTTGGTGTCGACTGCTCCCTGTCGATGCAGGCCATAAAGCGCAGCGTAGGCGATGTGGTTGCGGCTCACCTCGAAGAAGTTCCGCAACTGCTCTCGGGTATCGCTGCGCCCGAACCCGTCGGTGCCCAACACCTGGAAATCCCCCGGGATCTGACCCCGCAGCTGCTCACCCAGCGATTTGACATAATCGGTAGCCAGCACCACCGGATCCTCGCACCCGTCCAGCTGCTCGGCCAGAAAGGACTGCCGCGGCTTCTTGCCCGGATGGAGACGATTCCAACGCTCGGTCGCCAGACCGTCGCGAGCCAATTCACCGATGCTGGTGACACTCCAGACGTCGGCACCGACGTCGAATTCCTCCGCCAGCAGTGCTGCGGCCGCACGCACCTCGTTGAGAATGGCGCCGGCCCCCAGCAACTGTACCCGATGGCTGGCCTTGGCCCCGGACTGCAGTCGGTAGATGCCCCGGACTATGCCTTCCTCGGCACCGGCGGGCAGCTCCGGATGCTGGTAATTCTCATTCATGGTGGTGATGTAATAAAAGCAATTTTCGCGCTCGGCGAACATACGTCTGAGACCATCCTGAATGATCACCGCCAGTTCGTAGCTGAATGCGGGGTCGTAGGCCCGGCAATTGGGGATGACCCCGGCCAGCAGATGACTGTGCCCATCCTGGTGCTGCAATCCCTCGCCGTTGAGTGTGGTGCGACCCGAGGTGGCACCGATCAGGAAACCGCGTGCCTGGGCATCGCCCGCTGCCCAGGCGAGATCGCCAACCCGCTGAAACCCGAACATGGAATAAAAGACATAGAAGGGAATCATCGGGTAGTCGTAAGTGCTGTAGGCGGTGGCCAGGGCAATCCAGGCCGACATGGCACCGGCCTCGGTGATCCCCTCCTCCAGGATCTGACCCTTCTTGTCCTCCTTGTAGTAGAGGATCTGATCCGCATCATGGGGTACATAGCGTTGCCCCGCCGAGGTGTAGATGCCCAGTTGGCGGAACATGCCTTCCATGCCGAAGGTGCGCGCCTCATCGGGGACGATGGGTGCCACCCGGGCCCCGACCCCCTTGTCGCGCACCAGAGTCTGCAGCAGCCGCACGAAAGCCATGGTGCTGGAGATGGCGCGATCACCCGTGCTTTCCAACAGCCGCGAAAAAACCTCCAGCTTCGGCGTCTCCAGGGACTCGAAGTCGGCGTGCCGGGCGGGGAGATAGCCGCCCAGATCCTCGCGGCGCCGGCGCATGTAGACCAGTTCGGGACTATCTTCCGGCGGCCGATAATAGGGTACGTCGGGAAGTTGATCATCGGAAATGTGCAGTCCGAAGCGATCGCGAAATTTCTTCAGATCCTCGAGCTGGAGCTTTTTCACCGAGTGGGTGTCATTGGCCGCCTCACCGGAACTGCCCAGCCCGTAGCCCTTGACGGTCATCGCCAGAATCACCGTGGGCTTGCTCTTGGTCTCCACCGCTTCCGCATAGGCCGCGTAGACCTTGTACGGATCATGGCCGCCGCGGTTGAGATACATGATGTCGTCGTCACTCATGTCGGCGACCAGTTCGGCGAGTTCGGGGTACTTGCCGAAAAAATGCTCGCGGGTGTAGGCGCCGCCATTGAATTTGTAATTCTGCAGTTCACCATCGCAGACCTCGTCCATGCGGCGCTGCAACAGGCCGGACGTGTCACGCTCGAACAGCGGATCCCACAGCCGGCCCCAGACCACCTTGATGACGTGCCAGCCGGCACCGCGGAACACACCCTCCAGCTCCTGGATGATCTTGCCGTTACCGCGCACCGGGCCGTCGAGCCGCTGCAGGTTGCAGTTGACCACGAAGGTGAGATTCTCGAGCTTTTCGCGACCGGCCAGGGCGATGGCGCCCAGGGTCTCGGGCTCGTCGCACTCGCCATCACCGATGAACGCCCAGATCTGGCGGTCGCCGCGTGGCACCAACTCGCGAGCGGACAGATAGCGCATGACATGGGCCTGGTAGATCGCCTGGATAGGGCCCAGCCCCATGGACACCGTGGGAAACTGCCAGTACTCCGGCATCAACCAGGGATGCGGATAGGACGATAATCCCTTGCCCTCGACCTCGCGCCGGAAATGGTCGAGTTGCTCCTCGGTGATCCGCCCTTCGAGATAGGAGCGCGCATAGATGCCCGGTGAGCTGTGCCCCTGAAAGTAGATCAGATCCTCCAGGTGCTCCTGGGAGCGTGCGCGGAAAAAATAATTGAAGCCGACATCGTAGAGGGTCGCGGCCGACGAGAAGGTCGCGATATGGCCTCCCAAGCCTTCGTGTTTCTGGTTGACACGCATCACCATGGCGAGCGCGTTCCAACGTATCAGCGAGCGGATGCGCCGCTCCATGAACAGATCTCCGGGCATGCGCCTTTCGCGCTGCGCCGGGATGGTATTGCGAAATGGCGTGGTGATCCCACCCGGCAGCGGAAGGCCCTCGGCCGCGGCTCTGCCCACCAGCTGCCGCAGCAGAAAGGCGGCACGGTCGGAACCGCTGAAGCGAATGACTGCCTCGAGGGAGTCGAGCCAGTCAAGTGTCTCGATCGGGTCCTGATCCGTTTCCCCGGGGAGCGGATCGCTGAGTTCGGGTTTCTGCGCTTCATTCATGGCGGATCCTACTGCTTGCGACGCCTCTCGGGATGATCGGCGACCGACCCTTTCTATCGCCCGATACACGCCGGCGGGCCACGCCGTCGCACACTAGGCGAAAACCCGGCGACCTTCAACGCCGCGCAGTCGGGGCCCGGCTCCGCTCACCACGGATAACGGTACTCGCCGTCGCCCAGGGGAAGTGCTTTGCGCTCCAGCTCGGCGACCGACTCGGCATCGGCCGCGAAGATCCAGAGGCCGCGCCGGCGGTCGCCGAACAGCCCGCGGCAGGCGCCTTTCAGGTCCGCGACATCGACCTCTCGCACAGCCGCCGCCAGACGGGGACGGAAATCGAATTCCAAGTAGTCCAGGGCCAGGCTCTCGCGATGCCGATCCGCCTGTTCTTCGAGATTCCTGGGCTGCTCTTCGAGACCGGCAAGCACCGCCTGCTTGATACGCTCCAGCTCCGTGCCTTCCGCCGCCGCCAGTACTGTACAGCGGGAACCGAGGAACTCGTCGACCTCCATGGCGAGCCGCTCGGCGGTCGCCCGCGGCGACTGCACATAGAGGATCATGCCCGGCACCCGGTGGAAGGGCATGATCTGACTGCCCACCACATAACCGAGCTGCCGTTCGGTCCGCAGCGCAGTATAGAAAGGCGCCTCGATAAACTTCTGCAGCACGGCCACCTGAGCGCGCTCGGCGAGGCTGTCCTCGGCGCTCTGCAGGTAGAGCAGCACGGCGCGATCGGCCTGCGGAGTTGCCACTGCGCGGCGCGGCACAACATCGCCGGCATCCAGCCGCCTCACCTCGTGAGAAAATTCTTCGGCGGGCGCCGCAACCCCGAGCCGCGAGACGACCTCGGCCGCCATGCGGCTGGCCTGTTCGCCGGCCACGACACCACCGGCGTAAATCTTCACCGCAGCGCCACCATACAGGGCCGCGCTGAACCGCCGCAGCGCCTCACCATCCACCGGTTCCAGTAGCGCCGCCAGCTCCCGGGGGCGCGGCGTGTCCCGCAGCAGCGGCGACAGCTCCATCATCGCCAGCCGCACCGGCCACTCGCGGTCAGCATTGCGCCATTCGCGGATCAGGCTGGCCTTGACACGGGCGAAGCTGCTGGCGTCCCAGTCGGGCGCGGTGAGCGCCGCCAGCACACGGTCGAGCAGCAGCTGCTGCTTGTCGGAATAGCCGCTGAGCTCGATATCCACGCCGCCATCCCACCGCCGCAGCCCAAAATCGAGTCCGGCCAGAAAGGCGGGGTAGAGCTCGGCATTGAGCTGGTCGCGAATCAGCGCCAAGTACAGCTCGGTCAGTGCCGCACCGCGCGGGCCATGGCTCGACGGCGCCAGCACGCGAACGCTGAACACCGTTCTCGGGGTGCCGAAGCGGCGATCCCGATAGTGCCATAGCTGCATCCCGTCGCGGTCTGCCAGCAGCCGGGGCGCGGTCATCGGGCCATCCCGGGCGGAAACCGGAAACTGTTCCGCAATATAGGGATTCGGGCCCGGCAGGCGCAGTGGCGAATCCGCTGACGCCCCGGCGGCACTCCAATCCGCGACCCGCGCCGCCGGCGGCCGCTTCACCTGATAGGGGGTCTGGTAATAACCTGAATGCCGGGGCAATTCCTCGAACTCCGGCGCCATCAGGGTGATCAGGGCATTGTCCGGACGCAGCCGGTCGGCTACCGCGGCGATCGACGCCGCGTCGAAACCCTGGAACAGAAAGGGGCCGCGCAGGACTTCGGCGGGTGGATAATCGTGCAGGGATTCGGCGACCTGGACCACCTGATCCATCGGCTGCGCCTCCCGGAGAAAGCGGAAATCCGCTCGCTGCAGCGCCGCCAACTCTGCATAGCGCCACGCCTCCAGACCCCGTTCGCGCACCCGATGGATCCAGCGCCAACTCAGGTCCAGCACCGCGTCACGCTCGGCGACGCCCTCGGGTGTCAAGCCCAGGGTGAGTGCGAAAGCGGCACCGCGATCGGTGTCATAGGCCGGACCGGCGTTGAGCCGCTCGGCCCAACCGCGGGACTTGAGCTCCGCCAGCAGACTGTGCTCGCTCTCGCCGCCGAGCAGATGGCCCAGAAAGGTTGCCGGCTTGACCCGCCACTGGTCCGCCTGGGGCGGCAACTCGAACAGCAGCCCGAGCTCGCGCCGATCACGATCCGGGGTGATCTGCACCAGCAGGGGACCGGGATCCGTAAACAGGGGTACAGGCTCGGGTCGCGCCACTCTGGGACGCCGGGGGATGTCACCGAAACGCTTGCTGACCATGCGCTGCAGATCGTCCAGGGAACTGGTGCCGGACACCGTCAGGGTCATCCGCTCGGCCGAGTAGTGGCGGCGATAGAAATTCCGCAGATCCTCACGTACCGGTTGTCCCTCGCGGTCGGCGAGGGTTTCACGGTTGCCTACGGAAAACTTCGCCAGGGGGTGGTCCGGGTTGATGACTTCGGCGATCACATCGCCGCGGCGGCGTCCGTCATCGCGCAGCTTGAGCCGGTATTCGGCATCCACCGCGTTACGCTCGCGCTCCACGTACCCGGCGTCGAACCTGGGCGCGACGAAGAATTGCGCGAAGCGATCGAGCGCGGCCTCGAGATGGGCCGAATCGATATCGAAAAAATAGCTCGTCCGCTCGAGGCTGGTATAAGCGTTGTGACTGCCGCCGTGAGCGCTGATGAAGGCCTGATAGGCTCCGGGTTCCGGATATTTCTCGGTCCCCAGAAACAGCATGTGCTCGAGAAAATGCGCCAGCCCAGGCCGATCTCGTGGATTGTCGAAACTCCCGGTCGCCACGCTCAGCGCGGCGGCGCTCTTGTCGCCATCCGGATCCGAGATAAGCACCAGCTGCAAGCCATTGTCCAGCCTGAGGTACCGGTAGTGGCGGTCGTCGGCGGGACTGCGATGGATGCCTACCGCGCCGCCGTCGGCGGCGGGAGCCGGCCGCCACCAGGATGCTTCGTCGGCGCTGCTTGCCGCGGCGGCCCAGCACAGCGCCCAGCCGGTCAGCCCGATCAGGGCAAGGATCCGCGGGGCGCTCACGAGTCCGCCTCCGGCGCCGGTTCCGCGGTTGCGCCGGGAGCGTGGGTGCGCGGCCAGGCGTTGTAGAGCGCCTTGACCAGGGTCGCGAGCGGAATCGCGAAGAAGACCCCCCACAGGCCCCAGATGCCGCCGAACAACAACACGGCGAGGATGATTGCGATCGGATGCAGATTGACCGCCTCGGAAAACAGAATGGGCACCAACACATTGCCGTCCAGGAATTGGATTACCAGATAGGCAATGAAGAGCGTCAAAAATTCCCCGCCCCAGCCCCACTGAAAATATCCCACCGCCAGCACCGGCACAGTGACCACCGCGGCGCCGAGGTAGGGGATCACCACCGACAGACCCACCAGCAGCCCGAACAGTGCGGCATAGTTGACCCCGAGCAGCGCAAACACGACATAGGTCGTCGTGCCCACGATGACGATCTCCACCACCTTGCCGCGCACATAGTTCGCCATCTGCTGGTTCATTTCCCTCCAGATACGCCGCATCACCGGACGCTCCGTTGGCAGCAGGTCCGACAGCATGCCCAGCAACTCCTCCCGATCCTTGAGCAGAAAAAATACCAGCAGAGGCACCAGCAGCAGATAGATGAGCAGTCCGACCAGATTGGGGAACCGGCTCACCGAAAACGACAGCAGACCCTCCGCCATCCTGGTGATTTCCCGGCTGGTGTACTGCAGCAATTCGGCGAGCTGCTGCTCGGAAATCAAGTGCGGATAATGCTGGGGCAACTGCGACAACCGCTCCTGCCAGGCGCGGACCATGCCCGGCACCTCGGAAAGCAGGTTGATCGACTGCTGGGCAATGATCGGCAATAGAAAGAAGGCCGTGAGCAGTACGGCGCTCAAAAAGGCGAGAAACACCAGCCACACCGCCATCATGTGGGGAACCCGCCAGCACTCCAACCGGGCGACCAAACCCTGCAGCAAGAAGGCGAAGACCAGCGCCGCCAACAGCGGGCCGAGCAGATCGCCGAAGACCAGGATGGTCCCCAAGGCCGCCAGCAGCATCAAGGCCAGCAACACCGCCTCTTCGTTACTCAGATAGCGGTGAACCCAAGTATCGAGCACCTTCCACATCGAATCACCCCTGCTCCCGGAACCCCTGCGCGACACCCGCACCCACAACCGCACCAGCCAACCGCAGCGGCCGCCCGCTCGTCTGAACGAGTGCTATCATTTCCTGTCCAACTGATGCCCGGCAAGCGCCGGATCACTGACGAGAATCTCAGCAGTTTGAACACGCCATTTTACCGGGCTCGCGGGGCCGCCGCCTTGCTGAGCCTGCTGATCACGCTCTGTGCCGCGGTGGCGGAGGCGGCCGACCTCCGCCTCCCGGCACTGGGCGACGGCAGTTCCGCGCTGGTCTCCCCCCAGCAGGAGAACGAGCTCGGCCGTGCCTGGCTGATGGGCTTCCGGCGACAGGTGCACACCCACGACGATCCGCAACTCCAACACTACCTGGAAAATCTGCTCGCTCGGCTTGCCGCCCATAGCGCACTTCCCAACCGCAACCTCCAGCTGGTGGTGGTCGCGAACGCGTCGATCAACGCGTTCGCGGTGCCCGGCGGGGTGGTGGGCGTACACACCGGGCTGCTCGACCAGGCGCGCACCGAGCACCAGCTGGCCTCGGTATTGACGCACGAACTGGCCCACCTGAGCCAGCGCCATTTCGCGCGCCGCCTCGACGCCCAACGCCGCTCTTCGACGCTCGGGCTGGCCGGACTGCTGGCTGGTCTGGTGTTGGCCGCCACCGTCGGTGGCGACGCCGGGATGGCGGCGATGACCGCTTCCCAGGCCGCCATGCTCGACGAGTCCCTGCGCTACAGCCGCCAGAACGAGCAGGAGGCCGACCGTATCGGCATCGAAAGCCTCTATCGTGCCGGCATGGATCCGGAAGGGGCTCCGGCCATGTTTGACAGGATGCTGGCCGCCACCCGCTATACCGGTCAGCGGCCGCCGGAATTTCTGCTCAGCCACCCGCTCACCGAATCCAGGGTCGCCGACGTCCGCGCCCGGGTCGCCAAGTACCCAGAGCGCCAGTACCCGGACAGTCTCGACTACCAATTGATGCGCACGCGCATCCAACTGGCCGCCGCCGAGCGGCCGGAACACGCCGTGGCGCGATTTCGCGACCAGATGGCCGACGGCGGGCTCTCCAGAACCGCGGCCCGCTACGGCCTGGCGCTGGCGCTCAGTGCTCAGGGAGCGCATGAAGAAGCGCGCCGGCAGCTGAACGAGCTACTGCAGGAGAAGCCGGACCACCACCTCTACCGGATGGCCTCGATTGCGATAGCCCGAGCCGCCGGCGATACCGATACCGCCATCGGCGAAGCGCGCCGGCTGGTCGAAGATCGGCCCGATTACTACCCGGCGCAGGAGGCCCTTGCGACCAGCCTGACCAAGGCGCACCGCTACGGCGAAGCGGAAAAGATCCTGGAACGACTGGCGGGCGATCGGCCCGGAGATCCCAAGGTCTGGTTTGACCTGGCGGAGACCAGTGGTCTGGCCGGGAACATCGCCGGTGTGCACCTGGCACGCGCCGAATACTTCACCCTGATCGGAGTCTTCGACAAGGCGCGCAAGCATCTCGGCTACGCGCGCCAACTCCAGGAGCAGGATTTCCGCCAGGTCGCCATGATCGACCAGCGGCTGAGCGAACTCGAACAACTCGAAAAGCAGCTCAGCCAATTGCGCTGAGGGCGCAGTTATCCGCCGCGGACAGCGACCTGGGCCCGCGGGGGGATGAACCATGACCTGCCGGCCGGCGCCCTAGTGGGCCATGCGGCTAATTAGGCTTTGTGGCTGCCGTCGCAGAAGGGCGGCTTGGCGGTCGCCTTGCAGCCACAAAAATAGAGGGTCTTGTCCTCCTGCGCCTGGTAGCGCACCGGATTCATGCCGCTGCCGGCATGAGTACCGTCGCAGAAGGGCTGCCTGGCACTTCTACCGCAGGCACACCAGAAATAGGCCTTGCCCGCCTCCACCGTCACCGGGAAGGGACCGTCAGCGCTGCGCGTGGGGCCACTCATGGATAGCTATCCTCCTCGACGTCCGGCCGCCGGCCTCAGTAGGTCGCGGCGCGGGCGATCAGTCGTTGGGCCTGTGTGTAATGGGGTTTGTCCAGCATGATGCCATCGAGGCCCACCACCCCGGTATCCGGATTGGCCTCGAACGCCTCCACTACCCGGCGCGCCCACTCCAGCTCCCGGTCGCCGACCGAAAACACCCGGTTGATGATATCCACCTGGCTGGGATGGATCGCCATCATGCAGGTAAACCCGGCACGCCGTGCACCCAGGGCCGCCTGTTCGAGGCCGGCGTCGTCCTTATAGTCGGTAAATACCGTGTTGCAGGGCTCGATGCCCGCGGAAGCCGCGGCCGCGAGGCACAGCGCCCGCGCAGTCCGGAACAGGTCGTCCCAGCCGCCATCCGGCAACAGATGGGTCTCGGCACCGACGTCTGCGGAGAGATCGAACTCCCCCCAACTGACATAGGCCAGGCGCCGACTGGCTCCCGTGAGACCCGCCAGATTGAGCACCCCTTGACCGGTTTCCGTGCCGATCACCAGGATGCGGATATGGCCGGCGGCCACACCCTCTCGTACCTCCAGGGCACTGAGGTAGTGATCCAGGCGGATCACGTCGTCCCGGGTGCGATACTTGGGCAACAATACGTAATCGGGCGCGCCGCCGACCACGGCGGCGAGATCGTCCAGGGTCATGGCGCCATCGAGTGGGTTGATGCGGACCAGCAGCTGTTTCTTGCGGTTGCCAGGTGGCCGCGCGTCCAGATATTCGCGGGCCAGGCGGCGCGCCTCCGGTTTGCGCGACAGCGCGACGGAATCTTCCAGGTCCAGGATCAAGCCATCGGCATTGGTGCCCTCGCCCTTGGCGATCTTCTTTTCGCTGTCGGCAGGTAGAAACAGCATGGAACGCATCAGTACCCCCCCCCCTCAGGCCGACTTGAGCTTCATCAGCGCGGTGCGCCTGCAGGTCGCCACCAGTTCGTCGCGCTGGTTGAAGCCCTCGTGCAGGAAGTAGACGATGCCCGAGTCGTTACGTGACTTGCTGACCCGCTTTTCCAGCACCGTGGTGCGGGCGCGAATGGTATCGCCGTGAAAGACCGGCCGGGGAAAGGCGACATCCGTCATGCCCAGGTTTCCCAGGGTGGTTCCCAGGGTGAGTTCGGTGACCTGTACCCCGACCACCAGCGCCAGGGTGAACATGCTGTTGACGATACGCTGGCCGTAGATGCTGTTCTTGGAGAACTCGGCGTCGATGTGCAGTGGTTGAGTATTCATGGTCAGACAGCTGAACATCATGTTGTCGTATTCGGTCACGGTGCGGCGCACCTCATGATCGAACACCTGTCCCTCTTCGAACTCTTCGAAATGCAGTCCGGCCATTGCGCGTCCCCCCAACATGCGTGCGAAACAGAGCGCTGGATTGTAGCATCCCGACACCATGGCCGAGACGGGTCCGACCCGCGGCTTGAATGCACCCCTTCAAGGATCGCCCATGAACGAAACAGCGCCTCCGGTAGTCAATCTCGCCGCCCTGGAACACATCGTCCGCGACCGCCGCTCGGTGCGCGGCTTCCGCCCCGACCCGGTACCCCCGGACATATTGCGGGCGGTGTTCGAGCTGGCGCAGCAGGCCCCTTCGAACTGCAATGTACAGCCCTGGCAGGTGGTCGTCGCTTCCGGAGCCGCCTGCCGGGGAATTCGCGACAAACTGCTCGCCGCTGCGACCTCGGGGCAGCCGATCACCAGCGATTACCAACGCGTGGAGGAATTTCCCGGGGTCATGCGGCAGCGCCAGATCGACACCGCGGTGCAGCTGTACGGCAACATGGGTATCACCCGCGGCGACCGCGCCGGGCGGCGGCGCGCCATGCTGCGCAACTACGAATTCTTTGATGCCCCGCACATCGCCTTCATCGGCATGGATCGCATGTTCCACGAAACCGTCGCCGTCGACGTGGGCATGTATGCCCAGACTCTGATGCTGGCCATGACCGCGCATGGCATCGGCTCCTGCGCCCAGGCCAGCGTGAGCCGCTTCCCGGAGGTCATCCGCGCCCATTTCGACATCCCAGACAACATCGGCATCCTGCTGGGCATTTCCTTTGGCTACGAGGATACCGCTGTGCCCGCCAACCGCACCCGGGTGCCGCGCGCCGCGCTCGGCGAGCAGGTCCGTTTCATCGACTGAAGGCGGTGACCGGCGCCAGGGGCCTTCAATCGCCGGAGAGCTGGGTCTCGCGAAAATCGAGCATGCGCTGCAGGGGAACCATGGCGCGGCGGCCCAGTTCGGGATCGACCAGCACCTCATTGGCGCCCCGCTCCAGCGAATCGGCCAGGTTGCGCAGGTGGTTCATCGCCATCCAGGGGCAGTGGCCGCAGCTACGGCAGGTGGCGCCATGGCCCGCGGTGGGTGCGACGATCAGTTCCTTGTCCGGCGCAGCCTGCTGCATCTTGTAGAAAATGCCCTCGTCGGTGGCGACGATGCAGCGCGGATGGGGCAGGTCGCGCGCCGCGGCAATCAGCTGCGAAGTCGACCCCACGGCATCGGCCATCTCGATCACCGCCTCGGGAGACTCGGGATGTACCAACAGCGCGGCATCCGGGTACAGCCGCCGGAGATCCTGCAGCCCGCGCAGCTTGAATTCCTCGTGCACCACACAGCTGCCATCCCAGAGCAGCATGTCGGCGCCGGTCTGGCGCTGTACATAACGCCCCAGATGCTTGTCCGGCGCCCAGAGGATCTTGTCGCCCCGGCGATCCAGATAATCGACCACATCGAGCGCGATGCTCGAGGTGACCACCCAGTCCGAGCGCGCCTTGACCGCCGCCGAGGTGTTGGCGTAGACCACCACGGTGCGGTCGGGATGCTGATCGCAGAAGGCGGCGAACTCGTCCGCCGGGCAACCGATGTCCAGGGAGCAGGTCGCCTCCAGGGTCGGCATCAGCACGGTCTTTTCCGGGGTGAGGATCTTGGCGGTCTCACCCATGAAACGCACCCCGGCCACCACCAGCGTGGAGGCGGGATGCCGCTTGCCGAAGCGCGCCATCTCCAGCGAATCCGAGACGATACCGCCGGTCTCCTCGGCGAGTGCCTGAATCGCGGCGTCCGTGTAGTAGTGAGCGACGATGACCGCGTCCTTTTCGACCAGCAGCCGCTTGATGCGTGCGCTGTCCGCAGCGCGTTGTTCGGGCGCTTCGTGGGCGGGTTCGGCGATGCGATCCAGGTGTTCGATCACGATCTCCCGAAACCGGGCGCCATCGGCGATGGCGAGACGGGAATGATCAGACATAGGAAGACGGTGAGCGCAGAATGTTCCTGGAGTCTAGCACAGCGCGGGTTGCTCCAACCCCGCCGGGCAGGGCAGCGACTGGCGCCGATGCGGGAGCGCGGCAGCGGGCAAAACGGCCCTGAAAACGGGAAGCAGAAAAGGTGGTGGGCCGTGCTGGATTCGAACCAGCGACCAATTGGTTAAAAGCCAACTGCTCTACCAACTGAGCTAACGGCCCGGCAAAGGAGGCGCTATCTTACTCACCGCGCTCCAAAGGTCAAGAATGCCGGTGCTTTTGGGGCCGATAGCGGGTCGGGTCGGCAACCCCGGCGGCGGCGAACCCGGCGCGCCGCAACCGGCAGCTGTCGCAGCGCCCGCAGGCGTGGCCGGCATCATCGGCCGCGTAACAGGACACTGTGGCCGCATAATCCACCCCCAGCGCCATGCCCTGCGCGATGATTTCAGCCTTGCTCAGCTCGATGAGCGGCGTCTGGATACGCAACGGTCTACCCTCCACACCGGCCTTGGTAGCCAGCTGCGCCATGGCCGCGAAGGCGCGCACATATTCGGCTCGGCAGTCCGGATAGCCGGAGTAATCGACGGCATTGATGCCGATAAAGATATCCTCGGCGCCGAGCACTTCCGCCCAGCCCAGGGCCACCGCCAGAAACACGGTATTGCGGGCCGGCACATAGGTCACGGGAATTCCGGCGCTCTCCTCGGTGGGCACCCCGATCCGCTCGTCGGTGAGCGCAGAACCGCCGATGGCGCGCAGATCCAGCCCCACCACCTTGTGCTCGGCGGCACCCAGGGCCACGCTCAGCGCCGCGGCCGCGGCCAGTTCGGCACGGTGGCGTTGCCCATAATCGAAGCTCAGGGTGTGGCAGCGATAGCCCAGGTCGAGCGCCATGGCGAGCAGGGTGGCGGAATCCAACCCCCCGGACACCAGTACCACCGCTGGACGATCCTGGACCCTACTCATTCAGTGCCCCGGCGTATCGCCCCAGAGAATCTTGTGCAATTGCACCTGCATGCGCACCGGCAGCCGATCGGCCAGGATCCACTCGGCCAGGGCACGAGGTTCGACCTGCCCCTGGGCCGGCGAGAACAGCAGTTCGGCGCCGCTGTCGACAAGCCGGTGGCGGTCGAGCTGCAACCGGGACCATTCGTAGTCGGCACGGTCACAGATGACGAACTTGATTTCGTCCTTGGCGCCAAGGTGGGGCAGATTCGACCACAGGTTACGGGCCACTTCGCCGGAGGCAGGGGTCTTGATGTCGAGAATGATATGCACCCTGGGATCGACCTCGGTCACCGGCAGGGCGCCGCTGGTCTCCAGGGAAACCCGATAACCGCGTTCGCAAAGCGCCTGGAGGAGCGCCAGACTCTCGCGCTGCGCCAGGGGTTCGCCGCCGGTCACGGTCACGTGGCGGGCTCGGTATTCGGCCACCGCCGCCAAAACCTCGGCGAGCGGTCGCGGGGAACCGCCCTGAAATGCGTAGGCAGTATCACAGTAGCTACAGCGCAGCGGGCAGCCGGTGAGGCGCACGAACACCGTGGGCAGGCCCGTGGTCGAGCTTTCTCCCTGCAGGGAATAGAAGATCTCGGTGATGCGCAGAACCGGATCGGTCATGGACGCACGGCTGGTCAGGGGCCCGTCAGTGTAGCGAAAACCTGTGTCCAGGGGTTGGGTGCGGCAGCCCGCCACTGCGGCCGGCCGGGATGGGCGTACCCGTCCCGCTCGGTGGGTCGAGCATCCGGGCCCTTCGACACGCGCTCAAAAATGGGTTTCCAGATAACGCTTGGCGAGTACCGCCACGCTGCCGCCGGCGAGAGCCGCACGCTCCAGATGCGCACGCGCCTGTGCCTTGTCCCCGAGCTGGAGGTAGAGGGTGCCCAGCTTGTAATGCGCGTCGGCCGCCTTCTGATGCGCTGGATAGGCCTCTGCCACCCGCGAGAAGCGCTCGATAGCCGCTTGCTGATCATTTTGAACCAGGTAGATCTCACCCATCCAGTAAACGGCATTGGCGAGCAGACCGCTGTCGGGGAAGTCCCGGGTAAAGGATTCGAATCCGGCGAGGGCATCATCCATACGGCCCTGCTTGAGCAGTTCGTAGGCTTGGTCATAGGCGGCCTTATCCCCAGTGGCCTGGGTGACACCGCCACCAACTGCCGAACCGGGCGGCTGCGCCCGTAGCTCCGGATCCGCGGCCCGCTCGGGCTCCGACTGCACGGCCTCGGGCCCCGGCTGTGTGGGCTCGGGCCCCGGCTGCGCGGACACTGCCTCCCCTGCGGAGGCAAGCCCTGCGGAGGCGGGTCCCGCGGCCGGTTCCCCGGTCGTCAACGCCGACAGCCGGCCGTCAAGGTCGAGGTAGTTGTCCTTTTGCTGTTGCTCGAGACGCTTGAGTTGGTGCGTCTGCTCTTCCAATTGGCCGCGCAACTCACGGACTTCTTCCTGCAGTATCTGCAGCTGGGCAAACAGCATCGACACACCGCTATCCCCGGACTGCGGGGGCGGCCGGCCGCCGGAGATGTCCTCGACCGGCGCCGGGGCTGACCAGGCTGCCGGCACGCCGACTACGCAGAGCACAGCTGCAACCAATACGGGCAGCCCTTTGCCAAGCCTCAAGACACGCCTCCCAAACCTACTACTTCAACTCGACCCGGCGGTTGAGTGCCATGGACGCCTCATCACTACCGAACGCCACAGGCGCCTCCTCCCCATAGCTGATCACCTCGACCAGTGAGGAATCCACGCCATTGAGCAACAGGAAATCGCGCACTGCATTGGCGCGCCGTTCGCCGAGGGCCATGTTGTACTCCCGGGTACCGCGTTCATCGGCATGGCCTTCGAGGCGGATCTGCTTGGGATTGTCCTTGAGATTCTCCGCGTGCCGCTGGAGTGCGGCGCGCGATTCCGGGCGCAGGGTGGCCTTGTCGAAATCGAAGTAGAACACCGTTTCCAGCCCGCCCGGATTGTAAACATCCAGGTCGGAACCGCCGATACCGCCATCGCCTACCGTGCCTGTGGTCACACCGCCGCCGACATCACCGCCACCGGCACCGGCACCAGCGCCCAGACCCTGGGCATCGTCGTCCGATGGGGTGCTGGAACAAGCTGCCAGAAACACAGAGACAACGCCGACCAACAACAGATATTTGCATTGCTTGACGTTCATGAAAGGGACAACTCCTTGCAGTTGATGGCACGAAAGCCGCGCACAATGTATACGATTCGCCCTTTCTGCGCTAACCGTTTCGCGATGCGCTAACGAAGAAACGGCGACCAGGCCGGCTCGCGCACATCGCTGGCGCTGGCCGGCAACAGAAAGCGGGTACCGGCGTCGATGGAGACCACGGCCAATACGCTGCGCCCGCCCCGCTTGGTGGCGTACATCACCATGGCACCATTGGGCGCCACCGAGGGGGACTCATCAAGGGCTGACTGGCTCAACAGGCGGAGATCATTGTTGACCAGGTCCTGGCTCGCGATACTGAAGCCGCCTCCACTGCCGCGATGCACGACCACCAGGGTTCGGCCATCGGGCGCGAGCTGCGGGCGTGCGTTGTAATTGCCGTTGAAGGTGACCCGCTGCAGCTTGCCACTGCCGAGCGTGAGCCGATACACCTGCGGCGAACCGCCGCGATCGGAGGTAAAGAGGATCGAGCGGCCGTCGGGCGCCCAGGTCGGCTCGGTATCGATGGCAAAGTGATTGGTCAGCCGGGTGAAGGCTCCACTCGCGAAGGTGTAGAGATAGAGCTCCGGGTTGCCGTCCTTGGACAGCACCAGTGCCAACTTGCTGCCGTCCGGGGACCAGGCCGGAGCCCCATTGAGGCCCCGGAAACTGGTCACCTGTTCGCGCTGCGCGTCGGAGAGCCGCTGGCGGAAAATCGCCGGGCGGCCGGTCTCGAATGAAACGTAGACCAGTTCGCCGCCGTCGGGCGACCAGCGCGGCGAAAGAATGGGCTGTTTGGATTGCAGCATCAGCCGCTCGCGCGCGCCATCGGCATCGGCGACATGCAGCCGGTAGCTCAGGGCGCTGCCCTCCCGGGTCGCGGTGATATAGGCGATACGGGTCGAAAAAATGCCCCGGATGCCGGTAATGGCCTCGAACACCTTGTCGCTGATGTAATGCGCTATATCACGCAACTCGGCATCACTGCCCTCCACCACACTGTTGAGAACCTGCCGCTCACCCGCCACCTGGGCAAGCGTGAACTGGACCCGGATGCGCCCGGCAGCGGGGCGCTGCACATCGCCCACCACCACATATTCCATGCCGGGAGCACGCCAGTCCCGATAATAGATTTCATTGATGCGCCGGGGAAAGGACAGCATGTTGACCCGGTCCATGGGGTCGAACAGCCCGCTGCGCTGGAGGTCTGCGGACACAATGGCACTGATATCGCCGGGCAACTGTCCTGCCCCCAAGGTCATGGGCACCACCGCGATCCGGGTCGGGTTATCGGCCCCCTGAGTGATTTCGATCGACAGCCCGGCCCAGGCCGGCAGCGTCGCGCCAGCCAGCATCAACACCGCCAGCAACCATAGCCTCTGCTGGCCCAGCCCATTGCCTCTTTTCATAGTACTCATCACAACCTCAGATCATCTGGCCGGAATGTCAAATTCAGGGTTCGGAAATTCTGTTCGAACAATAGCGGATCCTTGCGTGACAGCTCCTGCAGCCTGTCGAAACGTCCCACCTGCTGCACCGCGTTGACCGCCGACTGATCGAACGCCGGGTCGCCACTGGAGCGGATCACGGCAACGCCCATCACCTGACCGGTCGGCACCAGCCGCACCTGCAGATCCACCTGCATGTCGCGCCGGGCGCTCGGGGGACGATTCCAGTTGCCGGCAATGCGATCCCGGACATAGCTCTCATAGCTGGCAACCAGCTGCTGTGCCGCTGCCTGCTGGGCGGCGCGCTGCTGGGCCGCCTTTTCCCGGGCCGCCTGCTCGGCTGCCGCCTTTTCCCGGGCCGCCTGCTCGGCTGCCGCCTTCTCCCGGGCCGCCTTGTCGGCTGCCGCCTTCTCCCGCGCTGCCTTGTCGGCTGCCGCCTTCTCTCGAGCTGCCTTGTCGGCTGCCGCTTTCTCTCGAGCTGCCTTGTCGGCTGCCGCTTTCTCTCGAGCCGCCTTGTCGGCTGCCGCTTTCTCTCGAGCTGCCTTGTCGGCTGCCGCTTTCTCCCGGGCCGCCTTGTCGGCTGCTGCCTTCTCCCGGGCCGCCTTGTCTCGCGCTGCCTTGTCGGCGGCCGCCCGCTGCCGCTGTACTTCTGCCGGGTCCGCCTGCGGCGGAGCAGGCTCAATTTCCGGCATCTCCGGTTTGGTGACCGGCCGGGGCGCGGCCGGCGGCGCCTCGACCTGCAGCAATGCCGCTTCCATGTAAGTGGTCTGCGGCAGCTGGCGCGGCTGAAACTCGGGGTGCCAGCCGCTGATCAGCAGCGCCAGGATGCCGCCGTGGAGCAATCCGCTGGCCAGTACCGCGAAGCGATACCCGTTACCCGGCACCCGCATTCACCGCTGCCCCGCTGGCGGGTCCGTAACCAGGCCCACACCCTTGACCCCGGCGGACTGCAACTGCGCCATCAGGGTCACGACAGCGCCGTAGTCGACGTTGCGGTCCCCGCGCACCAACACCGGGGTGTCGGGCTGCTCGCGCATCACCTTGCCCACCTTGTCGACGATCGCCTCCAGGGTGTCGGGCTGGCTCTCACCATTGCCCAAGTCAAGATGATAGGCACCCTCCCTGTCGACGGCGATCTCGATCGGCTCCTTCTCCGCGACCGGCTCGGATACCGCTTCGGGCAGATCGACCATGACCCCAGTGGTGAGCATGGGCGCGGTGACCATGAACACGATCAGCAGCACCAACATGACGTCGATATAGGGAACGACATTGATTTCGGCGACCAGCCCATGCTTGCGCTTGGTAAAAGCCATCAGGAAACCTTGCTGTGCACGCGGCGGTGCAGGATGCCGGAAAACTCTTCGGCGAAGGTCTGATAACCGCTATAGACCTGATCGACCAGGGCCGCGTAGCGGTTGTAGGCGATCACCGCTGGAATGGCGGCAAACAACCCCATGGCAGTGGCGATGAGTGCCTCCGCGATGCCCGGAGCCACCACCGCCAGGGTTGCCTGCTGCACCCCGGCGAGGCCGCGGAACGCCTGCATGATGCCCCACACTGTGCCGAACAGGCCAATATAGGGGCTGACCGAGGCCACGCTGGCCAGAAACGGCAGGTGGGTATTGAGTTTCTCCTCCTCGCGCGACAGCGCCACCCGCATCGCCCGCTCGACGCCGGCGACCACGGCATCGGGATCGGGGCTACGCTGCTGGGTGAGCCGGTTGAACTCGCGAAAACCGGCGCGAAACACTGCCTCCACGCCGGGCAGATGCTGATTGCCCTGCAAGCGCTGGTTGCCGTCGCTGAACAGCTGGTTGAGGTCGACCCCGGACCAGAAGGTGTTCTCGAAGTCCTTGAAGTCGGCGCCCGCGGCGCGCAGATACAGCCCGCGCTGCACGATCATCACCCAGGAGAGCACCGAGGCGCCGAACAGGATCAACATCACCAGTTTCACCGGCAGGGTGGCACCGAGGATCAGCGCCCAGATCGAAAGTTCTTGTGTCAACTGCGACTCCTCGACAGTCAGGCTGGAGAAAAAATGCGCGCGATCATCTCCGCGGGCATGGCCACCGGCTTCATGCTGTGGCGGTCCGCACAAGCCACCTTGACCTGCCCCGAACACAACAGTTCCTCGCTCCGGCATACGCGTTGCTCGACGCCGAACCAGGCGCGCCCATGGCCGGCGCCGCGGGCCGTCACCACCAGATCGTCGTAGAGCAGCGCGGGGCGACGGTAGCTTGCGGTCAGCGAATGCACCACGAAAATCCTGTCCTCTCCCCAGAAGGCGGGATTGGCAAAACCCAGGGCGCGCAACCATTCCGAGCGGGCGCGCTCCATGTACTTGAGATAGTTCACGTAGTACACGATGCCCTGGGCATCGGTATCCTCGATATAGACCCGCAGGGGGAGTTCGAACTCGGCGTTCAAGATGACAACAGATCCGGTTGCGGTGGATTCCTGGTGACGGAGGTCGGCGGCTGCAGGCCGAAATGTTCGTAGGCCAGCCGGGTCGCCAGACGGCCACGGGCGGTACGCGCCAGATAACCCTGCTGGATCAGGTAGGGTTCGATCACGTCCTCGAGGGTATCCCGCTCCTCGCTGAGCGCCGCGGCGAGACTCTCGATACCGACCGGACCACCGTCGAAGCTGTCGATGATGCTGCGCAACAGGCGGCGGTCGAGGTGATCGAAGCCGGAACGATCCACCTTGAGCAGATCCAGGGCAGTGGCTGCGGTTTCCCGATCGATATGTCCTTCGCCGCGTACCTGGGCGTAATCGCGCACCCGGCGCAGCAGACGGTTGGCGATCCGCGGGGTGCCGCGGGCGCGCTGCGCGACCTCCCATGCGCCCTCGGCATCGGTATCCACGCCGAGGATCCGCGCGGCGCGGGCGACGATGTCACTCAACTCGCTCACCGAATAGAACTCAAGGCGCTGCACGATACCGAACCGATCGCGCAGGGGCGAGGTCAGCAGCCCGGCTCTGGTGGTGGCGCCGACCAGAGTGAACGGCGGCAGATCCAGCTTGATGGAGCGCGCTGCCGGCCCCTCGCCGATCAGAATATCGAGCCGGTAATCCTCCATCGCCGGGTAGAGGATTTCCTCCACCACCGGGCTCAGGCGGTGAATTTCATCGATGAACAGGACGTCGCCGGCCTCCAGATTGGTCAGCAACGCCGCCAGATCGCCGGCCCGCTCCAGCACCGGGCCAGATGTGGATTTGAGCTGCGCGCCCATCTCTTCGGCAATGATGTGCGCCAGGGTCGTTTTGCCCAGGCCGGGCGGGCCGAACACCAGGGTATGATCCAAGGGCTCGCCGCGCCCGGATGCGGCCTCGATGAACACCGACATCTGCTCACGTACCGCCACCTGGCCGATATAGTCGGCCAGCCGCGAAGGGCGCAGCGCGCGGTCGATCCGCTGCTCGGGTGGCGCCGCCTGGGGGGCTACGAGACGATCGGTTTCAATCATCGGATCGGCCCGGAAGATTGCCGCTCAGCATACCGGCGCACTTTCAGTTTTTCACTACTGATCGCAGCGCCGCACGAATCAGCTCGGCACTGCCTGCGACCAGATTCTCCTGCCGCACCGTCTCGAGCATACGCGCCGCCTCGGCTGGCTTGTAGCCGAGCGCCACCAGAGCGCTCTCCGCCTCGCCGAGGCTGTCCGGAGCGCCGGCCGGAAGCGCCGCCTCCGCCGCGCTCCAGTCCGCGAGCCGGTCGCGCATCTCCACTTGCAGGCGCTCCGCGGTCTTGCGGCCGACCCCCGGCAAACGCACCAGGGTGGCGGTATCTCCCGCGCGCACGCTGCGCACGAACTCGGCGACCGTCATTCCCGAGAGCACCGCCAGCGCCAACCGCGGGCCGACCCCGGAGATGCGGATCAGCTCCCGGAACAGGGCCCGCTCGGCGAGTTCGCTGAAGCCGAACAGTTGCTGCAAGTCTTCACGCACCACGAAATGCGTATGCAGCGCCACGGGTTCACCGGGCTCCGGCAGCGCAAAGTAAGTGTTGAGGGAAACCTGGACCTCGTAACCGATGCCCTGGACCTCGACCAACAGCTCCTGGGCCTGTTTGACGCGCAACACCCCGCTGAGATAACCGATCACCGCCCCTCCTCTCGGCTAGACCCCATGTCATCGCCGGCCGCTCCTGAGCCCAATCGCCGCCGCCGCGGCGCCATGGGCATGGCAGATGGCTACACCCAGGGCATCGGCGGCATCGGCCGGCGGCATCGCCGGCAGCCCCAGGATCTGCACCACCATGTGCTGTACCTGCTCCTTGGTGGCGCCACCGCTGCCCACCACCGCCTGCTTGACGGCCCGCGCACTGTATTCCACCACGGCCACACCGCGCTGCGCGGCCACGGCAATGACCACTCCCCGCGCCTGCCCCAGGCGCAGTGCGGCGCGCGGGTCGCGGGCCACGAAGACGTCCTCCACGGCGACCACGGTAGGGTTGTAGCGGTCGATCAACTGCTGGGCGGCGCCGAGAATTTCGCCCAGCCGTTCCGCGAGGGCTGGGCCGCGCGGCCGCACCACGCCGCTGGCCAGATACCGGGGACGCCCGCCGGCCAGGTCCACCACGCCGAAGCCCGTGCAGCGCGAGCCGGGGTCAATTCCCAGAATGACAGTCATCTGTGCCTCGCGCCTCGCCGCCGGCCAGTCTCGACGGCCGCCCCGCGGGCGTCAAGTGGCCCGGCGCCCGACTCAGTCGCGCGCCCCGAGCTCGGCGTTGGTGTGGACGTTCTGGACGTCGTCGAGGTCCTCGAGCTGATCGACCAGGGCGGTCAGGTCATCGACCACCGCGGGATCCGGCGCCACCGTGGTCACCGGCAGCATGGCGACCTCGGCGTGTTCGGGAGCAGCCCCGGCGTCGATCATCGCCACCTTCACCTGAGCCAGATCCTGCCAGGGGGTCAGCACATCCACGGAACCGTCGTCATTGGCGATCACGTCCTCGGCGCCAGCCTCCAGCGCGGCCTCCATGATGCGCTCTTCGTCGCACCCCGGCGGATAGGCGAGCAGCCCCTGCCGGGTGAACAGATAGGCCACCGATCCGTCGGTCCCCAGGTTGCCACCGCGCTTGCTGAAGGCATGCCGCACATCGGCCACGGTGCGATTGCGGTTATCGGTCAGGCATTCCACGAGCACGGCGATGCCGCCCGGACCATAGCCCTCGTAGGACACCTCTTCGTAATTTTCTCCCTCGCCGGCACCGGCGCCGCGCTGGATGGCCTTCTCGATGGTGTCCTTCTTCATGTTCACCGAGAGGGCCTTGTCGATCGCGGTGCGCAATCTGGGATTATCCTCCGGCACAGGTCCGCCGGCGCGAGCGGCGGTGACCAGCTCGCGAATCATCTTGGTGAACAGCTTGCCGCGCTGGGCATCCTGCGCCGCCTTGCGGTGCTTGATATTGGCCCACTTGCTGTGGCCCGCCATATTAGAGACCTCCGATTCGACGTCTACTGCTGCGCTGAGCGCAGGGCGATATGCAGTTCGCGCAGGGACTCGGCGCCGACCACGCCCGGGGCATCGGTGAGCAGACACTGGGCAGACTGGGTCTTGGGAAAAGCGATCACGTCGCGGATCGAGCCCGCGCCGAGCATCAGCATCACCAGTCGGTCCAGCCCGAACGCAATGCCCGCATGGGGAGGACAGCCGTATTTCAGCGCATCGAGCAAAAAGCCGAATTTCTCGCGCTGCGCCGCCGCATCGATGCCCAGGATATCGAACACCGCCGCCTGCATCCCGGGACTGTGGATCCGCACCGAACCGCCGCCCAGCTCGGTGCCGTTGAGCACCATGTCATAGGCCCGGGACAGCGCCGCCCCGGGATCTGCGACCAGCCCCACCGCATCGACCGAGGGCGAGGTGAATGGATGATGGAGTGACGTCCAGCCGCCGCCGGGTGCGCGCTCGAACATCGGGAAGTCGACCACCCACAGGGGCGCCCAATCTCGGTCATAAAGTTGCAGGTCCTCGCCCAGCCGGCAGCGCAGCGCGCCCAGCGACTCGGCGACGACTCCCGCCTTGTCCGCGCCGAAGAAGATCAGATCACCGTTTTCGGCGCCCACGCGCGCGAGGATGGCGCGGCGGGTTTCGGCAGGGAGGAACTTGACGATCGGCGACTGTAGTCCCTGGTCGACGTCGGCGGCATCGTTGACCTTGATATAGGCCAGCCCGCGGGCACCGTAGCGCGCCACAAAGGCGGTGTAGTCATCGATCTGCTTGCGCGTCAGGGCACCGCCGTCGGGCAGGCGCAGGGCCGTGACCCGACCCTGGGGATCGGCGGCCGGCGCCGCGAACACCTTAAATTCGACGCCGCCCATCAGATCCTTGATGTCGACCAGCTCGAGCGGGATGCGCAGGTCGGGCTTGTCGCTGCCGAACCTGGCCATGGCCTCGGCGTGCGTCATGCGCGGAAATGTCCCGAGGTCCACGCCCAGCACCTCGGTGAACAATCCCGCGACCATCTGCTCGGTGGCCGCCATGACCTCTTTTTCGTCGACGAAGGAAGCCTCGATATCGACCTGGGTGAATTCCGGCTGGCGATCGGCGCGCAGATCCTCGTCGCGGAAGCAGCGGGCGATCTGGTAGTAGCGGTCGAACCCGCTCACCATCAGCAACTGCTTGAACAGCTGCGGGGACTGGGGCAAGGCGAAAAACCGCCCCGGATGGGTGCGGCTGGGCACCAGATAGTCGCGCGCACCCTCGGGCGTCGCTCGGGTCAGAATGGGAGTCTCGATATCGAGGAATCCGTTGTCTTCCAGGAACCGGCGTACAAAGGCCGTCACTCTGGCCCGCAGCCGCAGGTTACGCTGCATCTCCGGGCGGCGCAGATCCAGGTAACGATGGTGCAGACGCACCTCCTCGCCGACCCTGATGTGCTCGTCGAGCTGGAAGGGCGGCGTCTCCGCAGCGTTGAGGATGCTCAGGGTGGCGCCATAGACCTCGATCGCCCCGGTCGCCATATCCGGATTCACCGTCTCCGGTGACCGCTCCCGCACCCGTCCCGTGACGCGTACCACGTACTCCGGCCGCACTCGGTCCGCGGTGGTGAAGTGCTCGCCGCAGTCGGGATCGAACACTACCTGGACGACGCCTTCCCGATCGCGCAGATCGAGAAAAATCACCCCGCCGTGATCCCGGCGCCGGTCCACCCATCCGCACAACGCGACCTCGGATTCCCGTAGTTCTGGCCCTACAGCACCGCAGTAATGGGAGCGACCAACGGTTTCACCGGGCGCACTCATGGTGCGTTCGCGCTGGAGGCCGCGGCCCCGGCGCTACCTGTATCCTTGGCTTTCGCCGTCTCGCCACCAGCCTTGGCACCCGCCGTCTCGCCACCTGCCGTCTCGGCCTTCGCCGCCGGGGGCTGGTCGCCGCCACCGGCCAAATTGCGCTTTTTATCGCCGGTTTTGAAATCGGTCTCGTACCAGCCGCCGCCACTGAGGCGGAAGGCGCTCGCGGACAGCTTCTTGCGCAGCCCCGGCACGCCGCAGGAAGGGCAATCGACGAGTAGCGGGGCGGAGACTTTGTGCATGGTCTCCAGTTCGTGGCCACAGTCCTGGCACTGGTATTCGTAGATGGGCATCGCTTGAGAACCTCCGGGAAGATTTGGGCTGTGCGGCGGGCGCCAAAAAGACGCGCATTATACTGTGCGCCCGGAGCACCCGTAACCTGTACAAACCCGCCTGCCGGGCACCCGTGCAGTGCGCAATCTGGTGGCTATCGCGAAAAAAACAAGTTTTATCGGAAAAATCCCTTGCAGCTGCATTTTCAATCCTTTATATAAGTTCGCGGGTAACTTGCATGCTCCGGATCGAAGGCATTTCCGGCTTGGACCCACACCAGCGTCGAACTCCAACTCAACAAGGGATTATTTATGGCTGCCACGAAACCCGCCCGCAAAGCTCCGGCAAAGAAAGCTCCAGCGGCGAAGCCCGCCGCCAAGACCAAGCCCGCCGCCAACGCCAGAACCGCCAAGCCTGCCACTCAGACGCGCAAGGTCACTGCGATCTCCGAAAAATTCACCAAGTCCCAGATCCTCAACGAGCTGTCGACCAACACCGGCCTCAGCAAGCGCCAGGTCTCCGAAGTTCTCGACGAACTCGGCACGGTCATCGAGCGCCACATCAAGAAGCGCGCGGTCGGTGAATTCACCCTGCCCGGCCTGTTCAAGATCAAGACCGTGGAAAAACCCGCTCGCAAGGCGCGCAAGGGCATCAACCCCTTCACCGGAGAAGAGACCACCTTCAAGGCCCAGCCGCGCAGCACCGCGGTGAAAATCCAGCCGCTCAAGGCACTCAAGGACATGGCCAAGTAACAGCTTTTCAGCCGGCGCCCGGTTCCAGCCGGCGCCGGATGCCCGCTCCCCGGCGCCAACCGCCAGGTCGGCGGCGCCTCCCGCTTCCCCTGCTAGAATGACCAGCCCACGGACTGCCGGAACTCGATCGCCCATGCGCGCCACCCGTATGCTGCTGCCCACCCTCAAGGAGACGCCCGCGGAAGCGGAGATCGTCAGCCATCAGCTGATGCTGCGCGCCGGCATGATCCGCAAGCTCGCCGCCGGACTGTACAGCTGGCTGCCCCTGGGACTGCGGGTGCTGCGCAAGGTCGAAACCATCATCCGCGAAGAGATGGACGCCGCCGGCGCCCAGGAAGTACTGATGCCGGTGGTCCAACCCGGTGACCTGTGGCGGGAATCCGGGCGCTGGGAGCAATACGGGCCCGAGCTGTTGCGCATCGAGGATCGCCACGGCCGGTCTTTCTGCCTGGGCCCCACGCATGAGGAGATCATCACCGATCTGATGCGCGCCGAGATCCGCAGCTATCGCGATCTGCCGGTCAACCTCTATCAGATCCAGACCAAGTTCCGCGACGAGATCCGCCCCAGATTCGGGGTCATGCGGGCGCGCGAATTCGTCATGAAAGACGCCTATTCCTTTCATCTCGACGAGCAGAGCCTCGCTGACACCTATACCCGAATGCACACCGCCTATACCAACATCTTCGCGCGCATGGGCCTCGCGTTTCGGGCCGTGCTGGCCGACACCGGCAGCATCGGCGGCAGCCACTCCCATGAATTTCACGTCCTCGCGGAAGCCGGGGAAGACGTCATCGCCTTTTCCGACCGCAGCGATTATGCGGCCAATGTCGAACTCGCACCCGCCCTGGCACCCGCCGAGGAGCGCGGGCCTGCCACAGAGCCCCTGCGCGAAGTCGCCACACCCGAGCGGCACAGCATCGAAGAGGTGAGCGAGTTTCTCGGCTGCGCTCCCCAACGCATCCTCAAGACCCTGGTGGTCCAGGGCGCCGAGCCCGGCCAACTGGTCGCCCTGGTATTGCGCGGCGACCACCAACTCAACGCCGTCAAGGCAGACAAACTCGCGGTCGTCTCCAGCCCCTTGCGCATGGCGTCGGAGGCCGAAATCCGCGCCGCCGTCCCCTGTGGCCCGGGCTCCCTGGGCCCGGTGGGGCTGCCGCTGCCGGTGATCGCCGACCCAGCTGCCGCCGCACTGGCCGATTTCGTCTGCGGCGCCAATCGCGACGGCTGCCATCTCACCGGCGCCAACTGGCAGCGCGACTGCCCGGCGCCGGAAATCGCCGACCTCCGCAACGTGGTCGCCGGCGATCCCAGTCCGGATGGCTGCGGCGAGCTGCAGATCCGGCGCGGCATCGAGGTCGGCCATATCTTCCAACTCGGCACCAAGTACAGCGAGGCGATGAATGCCCGGGTACTGGACGAGGGTGGACGCGAACAGGTGTTGCTGATGGGCTGCTACGGCATCGGCGTCACCCGGGTGATCGCCGCCGCGATCGAGCAGCACCACGACGACCGCGGCATCGTCTGGCCGGAAGCCCTGGCGCCCTTCGCGGTGGCCATAGTGCCGGTCAACGCCCATCAGTCGGAGCAAGTGCGCGAAACCTGCGAGCGCCTCTATCTGGAGCTGTCCGGCACCGGGTGCGAGGTGCTGTACATGGACCGGCCCAAGGTGCGGCTCGGCGTGATGCTCGCCGATGTCGAATTGATCGGCATCCCCAGGGTTTTGATAGTAGGCGAGCGCGGCCTCCGGGCCGGTGTGGTGGAGTACCGGGAGCGGCGCACGGGAACGAAGCTCGACCTGCCGCTGACCGAAGTGACGGGCAGGCTGACAGCAGGGTCGCCGCGGTCATCGGGGAATGGCTGACCCGGCCAAAATGTTAAGCTTTCCATAATGTTGTTTCACTAAGGTGCCGCGAAGCGTGGTGGTCGGGGGTCCACTCGAGGACCAGGCCGTCACGCAGGGGGCAGGGAACACGGGACAGATGCCATCTATGCGCGGATCGAGTTCAGCAGCCGGCAGCCACTCCACCCACTGTGTAGAACGCCCCGCCCCCAGCCATCGGTCCCCCCTTCCCACAGGGTCGGAGCACGCCGACTTCGACCACGGCGCCGACGCGCCTCAAGAGCGGGGACGAATGGCTCTGCACATCCCCATCGCATTTCCCCCACCGCCGGTTCGCCGAACCGGCGGTGGGAAGCCCAGCACCCACCATCCTGATCGGGAGGATTCCGTTTGCGCCTGGCCCCTACCGCTACCCGCCATCAGCTACCCTTCCGACCCGCTGACTTTCCAACCCTGTGCCAGGCCCTGGATTACGCCGCGGGCGGCACCACCGGGGCCAACTTCTATTCGGGCCGAGGCGAGCTGCACGCGCGCCTGAGCTATCGAGCGCTGCGCCGGGATGCCCTGGCCCTGGCCCGCAAACTGCTCGCCCTAGGCTTGCGCCCGGGCGACCGGATCGCGCTGATCGCCGAAACCGATCCCCACTTCCTGCGTTTCTTCTTCGCCTGCCAATACGCCGGCCTGGTGCCCGTACCCTTGCCGGCATCGGTCAAACTGGGCGCTCATACCTCCTATGTCGCCCAGCTCCGCCGCCTGCTGGCGGGCAGCCACGCGGCACTGGCGGTTGCCTCGTCGGGCTATCTGCCATTCCTCGAGGAAGCGGGCGCCGGGCTACCGCTGCGGCGAATCGCCGAGCCGGAGGCCTTTTACCAGCTCGCCGATGCCGACGACCAACCGCTGCCTGCACCGGACCCCCAGCGCGTCGCCTATATCCAGTACACATCGGGCAGCACGCGGTTCCCGCGCGGCGTGGTCATTCCCCAGCACACGGCGATGGCCAATCTCGCCGGCATCGTGCAGCACGGCGTGGGCCTTCGCCCCGGCGACCGCTGCCTGTCCTGGCTGCCCTTCTACCACGACATGGGTCTGGTCGGATTCGTGTTGGTACCGATGGCGGCACAGACTTCGGTCGACTACCTGGACACCCGCGACTTCGCGATGCGACCGCGGCAATGGCTCAACCTGATGACCAAAACCAAGGCTACCGTGTCTTTCGCGCCGCCTTTCGGCTACGACCTGTGCGCCAGGCGTCTGGCGACGGGTGAAGCCGCCAGATACGATCTCCGGCATTGGCGCGTAGCCGGCGTCGGCGCCGAGATGATCCGCCCCGAGACACTGGAGTTTTTTGCCGAAACACTGGCGCCCGCGGGTTTCGACCGGCGCGCCTTCCTGGCCTGCTACGGAATGGCCGAATGCACCCTCGGCATCAGCTTTTCTCCGCTGTACAAGGGCTTTCGAACTACGCTGGTCGATACCGAGGCGCTGTATGAGCAGGGCCGGGTGGTGCCGCTGGACGACAGGCGGCCGGGCGGCGTGCGCGGGCGTTACTTCGTCAACTGCGGAATCCCCCTGCCCGGCTACGAAGTCCAGATCCGCGACGAGGAAGACCGCATACTCGGCGAACACGAGGCCGGCGTCATCCACCTGCGCGGGCCCAGCGTGATGGCTGGCTATTTCAGGATGCCCGAGGAGACCAGCGCTGCGCTCGACGCCGAGGGCTGGCTCGACACCGGCGATATCGGCTATCTGGCCGGCGGCAGCCTGACCATCACCGGACGGCAGAAGGATCTGATCATCATCCATGGCCGCAACATCTGGCCCCAGGACATCGAGCACATCGCCGAAAGCCAACCCGAAGTGCGCTCCGGCGGCGCCGTCGCCTTTGCCGCTCCGAACGGCGACGGCGACGACTCCTGCACCCTCATGATCGAGTGCCGGGCGACCCATGCGGAGCACAGAACGGAGCTCTCCGCCCGCCTTCGCCAGCTGGTTCAGCGGGAGCTGGCGCTGGAATGTCGCGTCGAACTGGTGCCCAGACACCATCTGCCGCGGACGTCTTCCGGCAAGCTGTCGCGAGCCCGGGCGCGGCAGATGTTCATCGAGGCACAGCTGGAAAGCCAAGCGTCCGGCGAGGATTGGATTGCCGCCCGCTCCGGCTGAAAGCGCCGCTGCACAGGCGCCAATCGCGGTGACCGGCGCGACCGGCTTCATCGGTCTCCAGCTCTGCCTGCACCTCCGCCACCAGGGCTTCCCGGTCCGCGCCCTGATTCGCTCGCCGGCGCGGGCCTCGGCGCTGCACGCGGCGGGAGTCGAAACGGTTACCGGCGATCTGTCCGCACCCTTGGCGCTGAGCCAATTGGTGGCGGGAACGCGCGCGGTCATCCACTGCGCCGGCACAGTGCGCGGACGTACCCGCGAAGACTTTGACCGAGCCAATGTCAACGGCTTGGCCCAGCTACTGGAAGCCCTGACCGAACAGCCCACACCGCGGCTGCTGGCCCTGTCGTCGCTGGCGGCGCGCGCGCCGCAGCTGTCCCACTATGCCGCCAGCAAACGCGCCGGGGAACAGCTGTTGCTGGAACACGGCAGCGAAATTTCCTGGACCCTGTTGCGCCCCCCCGCGGTCTACGGGCCCGGCGACCGCGAGCTGTTGCCGCTGTTTCGCATCATGCGGCGCGGTCTGGGCCCGGTACCGGGGCAACTGAGTGACCGCGTATCCCTGCTCTACATCGACGATCTGGCCGCAGCCATCAGCGCCTGGTTGCGGGCGCCAGCCGTGCCGCGCGGCATCTTCAGCCTCTGTGATCCACGGGAGCAGGGCTACACCTGGGCCGACATCCTCGCCACCGCCGGAGCCACCTTCGGCCGCCGGGTGCGACCGCTGCGGATCCCCGCCGTGGCACTCCAGGGGGTCGCCGCGCTAAACTGGGCAGGAGCCACCATCATGGGTTACGCGCCCATGCTCACTCCGGGCAAGGCGCGAGAACTGCGCCACTCCGACTGGGTGTGCGGGTGGCGGGAACTGGGCGGCGCCATCGACTGGCGGCCGCAGATAACCCTCGCAGACGGCCTGGCACTGACCCTCGGCGGGACTGTCGGCACTGCCCCTTTCCAGACCCGGAGGTGAAGCCCAAGTGCAGTCCCGCGAGCCCGCCTCGATCCGCCTGTTCAACAACCAGCTGCTGGAATCGCTCACCCATGTGCATCCGCTGGTGCCGCTGCTGTTGTGGGGCCCACTGGCGGTACTGCTGCTGGGGCGATCCATGGCGGTCGACGACCTGAGCGTCTCCCAACTGCTGCCGGTCGCCGCTGCGGCACTGCTGATCTGGAGCTTGACCGAGTACAGCCTGCATCGCTTCGTATTCCATTTTCCGGCGCGCTCCCGGCCCGGCAAGTGGCTGGTGTTCCTGTTTCACGGCGTGCACCACGAAGCACCGCAGGACAAGAGCCGTCTGGTGATGCCGCCGGCCGGCGCCATCCTCATCATGGCGCTGCTGTGGGGCCTGTTCGCACTGTTGATTCCGGCACCCTGGACCCAGCCCTTCCTCGCCTGCTTCATCGCCGGTTACCTGATCTACGACTATACCCATTACGCCACCCACCATTTTCCGATGCGCCATCCCCTGCTGCAGCGCCTCAAGCAACACCATATGAAGCACCATTTCTCCGGCGTGCCCGGCCGCTACGGCGTCAGCTCGCCGTTGTGGGACCTGGTGTTTCGCACTACCGGCCGCTGAACCCGGTGCCCCAGTACTATCTGCTGCCCAAATCCCTGGTGCAACGCTGGCCGGCGCTGCGCAATGCCGCCTGGTGGCTGGAAGGACGCTTTTTCGGGGCACTGCTCGGCCTGGCAGACCGCCTGCCTCCGGAACGGGCCGGGCGCCTGCTGGCCGCGCTGTTCGGATGGATCGGCCCGCACACCGCCAAGGCCGGTAAGGTGGATACCAACCTCCGCTTCGTCTGCCCCGGGGCGGGCCTGCGCGAGCGGCGGGTCATGGTCAAGCAAGTGTTTCGCAATCTCGGCTTCGCCACCGCCGAACTGCTCGCCGCACCCAAGCTGCTCGCCCAGCGCAGCAGCCGCTTCGAATTCGATATCGATCCCCGCAGCGAAGCCCTGCTGGCCCAGCGGCAACCGGTGCTGTGGGTGACTGCGCACCTCGGCGCCTGGAATCTGAACAATGCCCTGGTCCCGGAATACGGCCTGGAGGCCAGTTACCTATACGCCCGCGAGGCCAATCCCTATCTGCAGGATCTGTTTTACCGGTTGCGCAAGATTCCCGGCATCCACCTGTATCCCAACAGCGGCGGCCTGCTGCGCCTGCAGCGCGAACTGAAGGCTGGACGCAGTGTGGGCCTGGTGATCGACACCCGTCTCGACGAGGGCGAGCTCATCCCGCTGTTCGGCATACCGGCACCGACCAATACCCTGGCCGCCAGGCTGGCGCTGCGCGCCGGGGTGCCTCTGGTCACCCTGTGGACCGAGCGCCTGCCCGGCTTCCGTTACCGCCTCCGAGTGGAAGCGCCGGTGACCGTGCCGGACTCCACCGCGGATGGCAACGAGCGTGCCATCGCCATGACTACCGAGTTGAATCGCCGCTTCGAAGCCTGGATCCGCCGTGACCCCACCCAGTGGATGTGTCTGAAACGGCGCTGGCCCAAGGATGCCCAGCCCGCGGCCGACAGCGACCTGGGATGAGCCGTGGCCTTTGGGCCCGGATGCTACACTTGCGCGCCCACCCAACCGTACCGACGTGCCCATGAATTCGACTCTGCACACCGCCAACAAGTACTTCACCAAACGGCTGGTTCGCCTCACCAGCCTGGCGCTGCCGGAGGCACGCGGCCTCGCCCTGGAGCGCTGGCGGCTCGGGCGCGAAGAATTCTGGAAATACCGCTACTGCGATCATGTCTTTGCCTCCTACGCCAAGAGCGGCCGCACCTGGGTGCGCGCCATGCTGTCGCGTTATTTCCAGCTCACTTACAGCGGTATTCCCGAAAATATGCTGTTCGGCTTCGACAACTACCACCGCATCAACCCGGCAGTGCCGAAGATCTTTTTTACCCACGACAATTATCTGCGCACCTACACCGGCAACCTGGACTCCAAGCGCGACTTCTACGACAAAAGCACCACCCTGCTGGTGCGCCGCCCACAGGATGTCGCCGTCTCCCAGTTCTTTCAATGGAAACACCGCATGCGCCCGCACAAGAAGGCGCTCAACAACTACCCGGAACACGGCGCCGAACTGTCCATGTACGATTTCCTGATGCACCCGCACCAGGGTCTGCCAAACATCATCGAATTCATGAATCTGTGGGTCCGCGAACTGCCCCACATCCGTGAATCGCTGCTGCTGCGCTACGAGGATCTGCGCAGCAATCCGCAACCGGAATTGGGCCGGTTGGTGAGCTTCCTGGGCATGACACCTGACCCTACAGCCATCGCCGAGGCTGTGGACTTCGCCTCCGTCGAGAATCTGCGCAAGAAGGAGGAGACCAACTACTTCTTGCGCAGCGGCAGCCGCCTGAAGGCGGCCGATCCCGACAATCCCGATTCCTACAAGGTGCGCCGGGCCAAGGTCGGCGGCTATCGCGATTATTTCGACGACACCCAGCTTGCCGCCATCGATGCCCTGGTCGCCGAGCGCCTGGATCCCGCGCTCGGCTACTCCGCCGGAAATGTCACCCGCAGTGCCTGAGTTCGTGCGCCTCGCCTGGCATGCCGCCCAGGCATTGTTGCCGGGCTCTCCGGAACGCCGCCGTACGGCTGAGCGCTGGTTACGCGGCTGGGAAGAAAACCGTCGCCTGCAACCGGCCGACTGGGTACTGATGTCCTGGGGCAAGAGTGGCCGCACCTGGCTGCGGGTGATGCTGTCGCGCTTCTATCAACTGCGCTTCTGTCTGCCGGAATCCGAGTTGCTCGATTTCGACAACCTGCACCGCCGCAATCCCGAGGCACCCCGGGTGTTCTTCACCCACAACAACTATCTGCGCGACTACACCGGCAACTGGCAATCCAAGGCCCACTTCGCCGGCAAGCCGGTGGTGCTGCTGGTGCGCGATCCGCGCGACGTCGCGGTGTCGCAATATTTTCAGTGGCGCTTTCGCATGCAACCGCGCAAGAAATTGCTCAACCATTATCCGCCCCACGGCGCCGAGATCGACCTGTTCGAGTTCGTCACCGACTCTGACGTGGGCCTACCGCGCGTGGTGCAGTACTTCAACGACTGGGCGGCGTCGCGCACCGAGGTCGGCGAACTCCTGCTGGTGCGCTACGAGGACATGCGCGAAGATCCGGCGCGGGAACTGGGCCGCATCCTCGAATTCACCGGCACCCCGGGAACGCCGGAAAGCATCGCCGCGGCGGTCGAGTTCGCCGCCTACGACAACATGAAGAAACTGGAAACCGAGGGTTTCTTCCGCAATGCCGGCGCCCGAGTGAAGGCCGGGGATGCCGGCAATCCGCAGTCTTTCAAGGTGCGTCGCGCCAAGGTCGGCGGCTACCGCGACTACTTCGACGACGCCCAGTGCGCGGCCCTGGACAACATGCTCAGGCAGCTCGATCCGCTGTTCGGCTATGGCATCGATGGCATCGCCAGCCGCAGCAGCGCCTGACCGCCGGCATCGGCCCGCCAGCACAGCGCCAGGCGATGGCCCGGCTCATCGATGACCTGCTGCCACTGCCAACCCGGGACCCTGCCAGCCAACACCTCCCGGGTGCAGGGCGCGCGGCGATAATCCCGAAGTCCGTAACCCTGCGCCTTCAACCAGGCCTCGCGCAACGTCCAGATATCGTGAAAAGCTGCGAGTTGCTCGGCATCGGCGAGCGACTCCAGCCAGGCGACTTCGGCCGTCGAATAGAACCGTCGCGCGAAAGCGAAGAGCCGCGGCCGCGTCCGGATGACCTCGATATCGACACCGAGCGCGGCCACCCGTCCGAGCGCACAGGCCACCCATGCGCCGCTATGGGCAAGGCTGATCACGAGCGGGGAGTCGGGCAGATGCGGCTGGCCGCTGGCGCAGAGCGCGATCTTCCAGGCGTGCCCGGAATCCAGCCAGGCCAGCGCGCGGTGTGCCAGCAGCCGCACCGCCAGCGCATGGCGCCGGGCAGCTGCATGGCGGTAGCGCCGGCAGTGCTCGCGCTCGTCCTGCGGCAGCGCCGCTTCCGGGTCCGCCACGCTGGCGAGCAGCTCGGCGACCGGCGCGAGCCACAGGCCGATGGCGCCATCCGCCACTTCCTCCGCGGGCGCCAGCGGCATGGGTTCGATCAAAGGCACTGCACCTCCTTGCCCACCAGACGGTCACGCACCCGCCAATACCAATAGAGGGTATCGGGGTTCATCACCACGACGAAGACCCGCCGCGCGATCCTCCGGACAATCGATCGGTCGCACCGCGTACCAGGCGTGGTCGGTGCGGTCTATCAGTGACGACTGGTTACCGATCGAGAGCGCTTCCTCGATGCCGACGAAATCCTCCCGCGCCTGTGCCGAGTCGTAGCTCAGGCGGCCGCCGTCGTCGAGGATGAGGGCGCCACCGCCCCATTCCGGCTGCCAAACCGCACAATCGTTCGGCGCGTAGTGCCAGTGAAAACGGAACACCGGCCGCCCGCTAGCGAAGATGCGTGTGGTCTGGCGCCGATAGCCGAACTTGCGCTCGCACAGCTCCAGTGGTGGCAGGTTGGCGAGCAGCTCCCGATAGCCCGCGGCAGTGATCGGGCCGGGAACACCTTGCCAAGGCCAAGACCAGGCCCGGACGCGGGCGAAATCGGCGGGGTCTACAGCGGCCAGACGGCTCAGGTCCAGATAGCGCATCTCAGGCCGCCTCGGCGTATTTTCCACCAGCGCCAGGGGCATCGTGGCGGATGTGATTGCGCGCCATCTCCGCGCGCACCAGTGCCTCGCTGACACATCCGGGTCGATCACCAGAGCGCGGCCAGAAAGGGATGACCCTTCACCTGGATGAGTTCCACCGCGAAGGCATCCGGGCGGCGGGAATTGCGCTTCAGCGCATGGGCCGCCACCAGCGCGCCCAACCATTGGCGCTCGTTGGTGTGGATGAATACCCGCAACGGCTGTTGTGCTGCTGAATCGGCCATCGACGTGGGCGTCAATGTTTCAGGCAGGAATGTTTCAGGCAGGAATGTTTCAGGCATGGCTCGAGTTCCCCCCTTCATTTGAACAGGCCGCGCCGGTACAGCCTCCAGAAGAAAGCCCAACCGTACAGCAGCGGCCGGCGCCGTACCCTGTCCGGAATCATCACCTGCTGTCCACTGTGGCGCGCCAACTTCCAGGCCAGATAATCCAACCCGCCGGCAAAGGTGAACAACGCCTTGATCAGCCGCAGCAGCGCGCGCAGTTTGCCGTGCATGGCTCGCAACCGCCACGCCAGCCGGGCGCGCCGCCGCACGCCTGTGGGCACCTCGGCGGTGTAGTGCAGGTCTCTGGTGGTGTCGTGCAACGCCAATTTCCGGGGGATCAGGCCGGTGCAGCGGCGGGTGAGATCTTCGTAGAAATCCCGCCGCCAGGCCACCAGATCCTGAGCACGGCTGCCCGCTTCGGCGCGCAGTTCGGTGGCGTAGCTCGCCGCAAGCGCAACCTGCCAAAGCGCCGCGACAGAACCGCAAGCCGGCGCCAGCGGCAGGGCCTTGCCGAGCAGGGTCGCGGCGGCCCGCGCCTGTAGTCCCGCGAGTGTCTCAGCGAACTGCGCATCGCGGGTCTCGAGCAACGCCACCGGCTGGCAGAAGCGACCCCAGAAATAACTCTCGAAACTGCCCGGCCCCAGCCGCCGGGTGAACTCGGCCCTGGTGATGGTGGCGTACTTGCAGCGCAGCATCCGCTCGCCGTCGGCCACTTCCAGATAGTAGACATTGGGCGGCAGCAAACGGTTGGCCAGCGCTTGCCACCACGGCAGCCCGGCACCGCGATAGCGGTCGAGCAGCACATAGAGATCGACCAGACCATCGTGGACATCGCCGCTGCGCAGGCAGGAGCCGTAGAGCAGGATGGCGGCAATGCGCTCTCCGTGCCGGCGTTGCAGTGCCGCGCGCAGCGGCATCAGCGTCTGGGCAAGATCGGCGCTGGCACCGGACGACATGCCAAGCGCGCTCACAGGCGCAGGAACCGCAGGGGACCGGCGGTGCCGATCCGCAACGGGCCCTGGGCGCTGGAAACCCTGAGGATCTCGCCGTCGAGGTTGCAGGCGCCATCGAGGGTCAGCGACAGATCTCTGGCGCGGTGGCTGTGGTAGCCCGCCGCCGGTGTAGCGCCAGCGCCGGGCCGGCCGCGCAGCAACCCGGGGAAATTACGCAGCAGCTGCGGTGCACCGGTTTCGATCAGGCTCAGCGCCAGGGGCCCATCCTCCCCGCCCCAGAACGGCCGGATGCCCAGAAACAGCCGCTCCAGGGTGCTCACCGCAACAATCAGGGCGTCATATTCTTGCCTCGCCACGCCGTCGAAGGTCAGCGCCAGCGGCTGCGAGCGGCGAAAATCGGGCTCGCCCCGCGCCAACCCCCAGAGCGTACGCACCAGCCCCAACCCCAGGCTGAAGTCATCCCGCAGGCCCCGCGCGTGCAGCGCCCGGTGGGCATATTCGGTGCCGGCCATGATCAGCCCGGCGCCCAGAAACATCCCGTAGCGCGGCGCCTGATCGCCGCTCTCCACCCGCAGCACCGAGCGCTCGACCAGGGTGCCGGCGCCGGCCGGCGCCTCCATCCAGGCCAGCAGCCGGCGCAGCGCGGCGCGCAGCGAACCGCGAATCCCGACATCTCCGGCGGTCATGTTGGCGGTCCCGGCGGGCAGCAGGGCGAGCGGCGGCCGCCGCTCCGCCGGCAGCGCGTCGAGCGCACCGAACACCGCCGCCGCCGTGCCATCGCCACCGTTGACCACCAGCAATTCCGGCGGGTGAGGAGTCAACTCGGCGAGGATGCCCGGCAGTTCCTCTTCGGAGGCAGTGACGAAGTGGCGGACATCGGGGCGCGCGGCGAGGGCTGCGGCGATCTCCGCAAAGTGGCGACGGTTGTGGCCGCTGCGCGGATTGCTGATCACCGCGATCACGGCCCGGAGCTACCGCGGGCAGGCATCCGTGCGGCTCAGGATCCGCCCGCCACCGGGCTGACACCCGCGGTCGCCGCGGGTCGCGACTCGGCACCACCGTAGCCGAAACAGGGATGCAGATGCTCTGCGACCAGCGCATCGATGCACGCCACCTCGGCATCGGAACAGTAATCCCGATAGCCCCCCACCTTGGCGCGGCGCACCTTGTAGCTGTCCGGATTGCTCCGATCCCGCGGCCGCAAGCGGCCCCCGCCGAGCAACCGCGCCAGGCTACCGCCGTCGTGCTCGCGAGCCCGCATGCGCTCGTAGGAAGCGTAGGCGACGGCATCACCAATGCAGAGTTCATCGGCCTCCACGCCGATGAATTCCAGCAGCGCGCGCAACTGGTTTTCCGGGTCGCGGCGCAGATCCTCATAGCGCAGCAGGTGCAGCTGCGGGATGCGTGACAGCTCCGCAGCCCAGCCATTCAGGAACCCGATGACGTCATTGAGCCCACCACCGTAGTCGCTGAGCAGGTAGTCGGCGACGCCGATCGTCGAGTCGGCGGGCGGATAGTTGTTGATCTTTTTCTTGTCCGGCTTCATGCGGAATTTCCACTGGAAATAGTTCGACACCGAGACGTCCCGGGGATCGCGCACCAGCAATACCACCCGCTTGTCGTAGAAGGGCGCCTTGGACTCGGGCGCGCCGGTGAAATCCTTGATGTAGTTGTCGTGGGTGAAGAAGACCTTCGGCACCCGGGGATCGAGGCGGTGGAAGTTGTCGAAATTGAGCACCAGGTCTTCCGGCAGGGCGTACAGCTTCCGAAACACCTGCGACAGCATCACCCGCAGCCAGGTGCGGCCGCTCTTGCCGAACGACACCACGGCGAGATCGGCACTGCGTAACGTGGCGTACTGCTCGGCGCCCCGCAGGCGGCGCTCGGCGCGCAACCGTTCCGCCTGCCCGGTGCCACGCAAGCGCCAATGCAGCATGCGCCGCGCGCCCTTCTTGACGAGCGTCCGGCGCAGCTGTCGAAGTTGTTGCAGAGCGTGACGCATCAGAGTGCTCCCAGGACGAAACGAAGTGCCGGCACCGCTCAGGCCGCGGCCTGAGCCAGCAACTCCAGCGCGTCCGGGCGCAGGTGCTGGCGGCGGATCTCCTCCTGCAGCCGGGCCTCATCGACAATGCCGCGCGCCACACACTCGCCGAGCAGGCGGAAAAAGAATCGTTCCTGGGCCGGGTCCGGATGGCGCCGATAGCGGCCGGCAAACCGGTAATCCCCGAACAACGTGCGCCGCGCCCGGCGCAGCCAATGCCGGGGCGGGAACAGCCGAAAACTGTCGGCGGGCCGAAAGTCGACCGGCACCCCCGTCTTCCAGGGCTGGGTCCAGCGCTTGGTATTGTGCAGCAGACGAGTGTCCGGGGTCAGGCGATCGAAATCATTCCACTCGGGTTCGAGCGGTCCTATGGTTGCAGGATCTTCCAGGCGCAGGGAAATCCAATCCATATAGTCGCGGGCCCCGCTGAACAGGGCGCCGAAATCACGCGCCAGTTCCCAGTGACGCAGCCTTGCGCAGTCGAGCAACATCACCGAGGAAGCATAGGCGCCCTGTTTGCCCTTGCGGCCGCCCTTGGCGCGACAGAGTATGGCCTTGCCGTCCATGTCGCGGGATAACAGTTCCCAAACGTCTCCTTGCGCAAACACGTCCGGATCGATGACCAGGGCGCGGCCCTGGTAACCCATCAATTCCGGAGGGGCGAAACGCAGCGGCGTGAAGGACTGCAGGTCGTCGTTGCGCCAGGCCCGCCACTCGCCATCGCGCAGGAACTGCCGTCCCTCGCGCTCCTGCAGGCAGGGAAAATCCTGGGTCTGGAGAGTACTTACCGCAAAGCGGTGGTTATGGCTGGAGTTGCGCCGCAGCGCGTATTCCGCCACCACCGCCCCCAACCATTGGCGATGGTTGGCCTGAATGAAGATACAGTGTTCCACCGCGACTCTATCTCGAGCAGACCAGAAATCGGGGCGCATGGTAGCAGTTTGCGATCCCCGCCGGGATGTCCGCCGCCGGGGCCGGCGTCAGCCGCGCGGCCCGGCCAGCAGCCAGATCAGCAGTCCCAGCACCGGCAGCAACAGGATCACCACCACCCAGGCGACCTTGGCACCTGTCCCGGCTCGACTCTGAACCACGTTGATGATCGCCCAAACGTCGGCGATGAGAACGATGAGGCCGAGCAGCCCCCCTACTTCGATGCCCATGACAAAACTCCAGTCCGACGGTCGGCGGGACGCATGCTCCCCCCGGCGAGCGTATCAGATACCCGGCGCCATGCGCGCGCCAGATGTCAGTCGCGATCGAGCCACCTGTGCTCGAGTAGCCGCAGCCGTGCGGTGACCGCGAGCAGGAAGGCGGTCGACCAGGCAAACAGAATCCAACCGTTGGCGCCCTCGATGGCGCTCACCATCCGCCAGCGCGGGGTCATCACCACATCCCCGAAACCGATGGTAGTGAACGCTGAAGTGGAAAAATACAGCGCCTCCTCCAGACTGCTCATTTCTCCGAGGCCCAGGTAGAGGGCCGCATAGAGCCAGATCTCGATACTGTGCAGCAGAAAAATGCCCAGCACCACCACCAGGATCGCCATCGCCCGGTGGAAGTGATTGACGTGGGGTCGCAGGCGATGCCCGTGCCGGTTCATCAGCCAACTGAGCACGATCAAACCCCAGAAATGCACCAGCACGGTTGCGCTGGCCATGGCACCGCCTACCCCGAGATTGAGCAACAACTGGGCATTGGACACCGCCATCCGGGTCAGCCGCGCCGGCGCTGCCGGGCAGACTGGGTCGGGTTCAATGCATCCGCTCCCCGCCGTCGGCATCACCCGACAGCACCAGCGCCCGTACCGGCCCAGCCTGGTGGATCGTCATGCGGTACTCCCCCGCTTCGAGCACGAAGCCGTTGGTGGCGAGCAGCATGGCGTCGGGCTGCGCCCGGCTCCATTCGTAACAGGTGATCAATACCAACTCGCCGCAGTGCAGCAGGCGCTCGATGCGGTACTCGAGTCGTGGACAACTGGGACTGCCGAGGATGTTCGCCCAACTCTCCAGCACTGCGGCGCGCTCGTACAGCGGACTGGCTCCGGGATGAGCGCACAGCAACGGCTGTTGCGCCCAGAGACGCGCCATCGCGGCCTGGTCCCGGTGGCGGAACGCCCGGTAGAAGGCGTCGTTGGCAAAGCGCAGCAAGGCCTCGTCCCGCATGGCTCAGGCTACCTGCAAACTGTGCCGGCGGCGCTCCGCGAGCCAGGCCTCCATCAGCCAGCGCAGCCCGTGGCTGACCGCCGCCTGGCGGATGCGGTCGCGCCCCTGGGACAACTGCAACAGCCGCGCCGCGGCGCCATCGGCATCGGCTCTGGCCATCCACACCGTGCCCACGGGTTTCTCCGGCGTGCCGCCCCCGGGTCCCGCGACCCCCGTGAAACTCAGCGCGAGATCTGCGCCGAGGCGCTCGCGGGCGCCAATCGCCATCTGTAGCGCCACGGCCTCGGAGACCGCACCTTGCCCGGTCAGGGCAGCCGGATCGACCCCGAGCAGGCGCTCCTTGACCGCATTCTCATAGGACACCACGCTGCCCAGGAAATAGGCGGAAGCCCCTGCCGCGTCGGTGATCAGCTTGGCGGCGAGGCCACCGGTACAGGACTCCGCCAGGGCCAGGGTCTGACCGCGCTCGCGCATGAACTCGGCAAACAGCTCCAGCGTCGACAATGGCGCGAAATCGAGCACGCAATCGGCGAGCTCCCGATCGGCGAAGCGGCACAGCTCAGCGGCGCACGCCGGATCCGGCCGGTACAGCTTGACCTCGATTTCGGGAAAGGCCTGTCGAAAACTCACCGGCCCCCAGATTTTCGACCAGGGTTCGAGGCGCTCGGAGAGATGGGATTCACCCTGCCCCAGAAAGCGGATGAACAGATTGGCATCGGGCGCCTCGGGGTTCGGCGCAGTGGCATCCAGGTAGGTAAGCAGCATCGGCTGGAGTTCGCGCGGTGGCCCGGGCAGTGCGACCAGGGTTTTGCGGACACCACCGGACGCCAATGCCAGGCTGAACCCCGGCGCCGTGCCCAGGGCATTGGGCAACACAGTGGCGCCCTCGGGAAACAGCGCCTGCTTGCGGTTGTTGGGCCCAGGCTCGAGATTGTTGCGGCGGAACAGAGCGCAGATCGCCGCCCAGCTGGGTGCGTCGAAGCGCAACCCCACACCCGCCACCTCGGCGGCCACCGCGGCGGTGAGATCATCGTCCGTGGGTCCCAGGCCACCGCTCATGAACACATAGTCCGCACGGGCGAGCGCGGTGCGCATGGCAAAGGCCAGATCCTCCCGACGATCCCCGGCAGTGAGCATCATCTGCACCTGGAAGCCGCGCTCGCCGAGGGTGCGGGCCAGGAAGTGATTGTTGGTATCGAAGATCTCGCCGCGCAGCACCTCCTCACCGGTACTGAGCAGGCAGGCGGTCGGGCCCTCCGCGGTCACGGGCGCCCTCCCCCGGCCGCCGCTGGCAGGGGCCGAACCAGATCGAAGAAGCTGTCGAGCACGCTCAGCGTCAAGCCCCAGATGACGTGCTGGTTGAAACGAATGCCGGGGAAAATGGAGGGCACGCCACCGACGGGGTACTCCAGCTCGGTAGCGGCGTGGTCGGCGCGCAGATGCCCAAGCGGCACCCAGAACACCTCTGCCACTTCCCCAATTTCGCGGGCGACCGCCTGCTGCTGGGCACCGCTGCCCAGGTAGTACACGAAAGGCGAGAGCGTCAGCTCGGCCCGGGGCCGGGTTACGGCGCGCACCGGTAACGGCCCCAGCCGATGATCCCGGTGGAGCCGCAGCCCCACTTCCTCCCAGGTCTCGCGCTCGGCCACGCTCATGGCATCGGCATCGCCGGGGCCGGCGCGACCACCCGGAAACGCGACCTGACCAGACCAGGGGTCGCCGGCGCGCTCGGCGCGGCGAATGAAACACACCTCCAAATCCGCCGCCCCCTCGGCCAGAATCATGGCCACCGCCGCCTGGGACGGCGCCGGCTCAAACGCAACCGCGCCCTGGCGACTGCCGTGCAGGGCACTGCGGATCTGCTCAATGCTCAACATCAGGGCGATATCTCCCGAAAATACGTGCCACCGCGGCAGCCCATGGCGCGGGCACTCATCAGCTCCATGGTAGCGCCGTGGCTGCCGTAGAGCCAAGGCTGTCCTGGCAGGGTGTTAGCCCAAAGCTGTAATGCCCCCTGCATCCAAAGCAGGGTGTCCCCTTATTGATGCTGCAAGGGAGCTTGGTATGGCGCAGAGGCCATGTACGTTGAGTGTGACCCTGCCCCACTAAAACCGATGCCAGGAAGCGATAATTTCATCGTTTCCTGGAGGTTCAAATGTCACGCATCCCCCGCCATCAGTACACCGACGATTTCAAGGGCCAGGCGGTAACTCTGGCCGAGCCCATAGGTCCGGCGAAGGCTGCCCGACAGCTCGACGTTTCGGCCAGGACACTGGCCAACTGGTCGGCGGCTTCCCGCGCCGGCAAGCCGGTCAGCGAGCTCGAGGCCGAGCTGGCCCGACTGCGAGCCGAGAACGCCAGCTTCAAGATGGAGCGTGAAGTAAAAAAGCGACGGCGTTCTTTGCCAAGGAGTCCAAGTCAGGTACGCATTCGTCGCGCCTGAACGGGCTCAGTTTCCACTGGCGGTGTTGTGTCGGTTGCTCGACTTCTCCCATTCGGGCTTCCACACCTACCTCGGGCGGCAGGCGCGGCCCGCCGGACAACTATGCGCGGACGCTAATGGCCGCGCGAGACATCAACCCGCTTCTTGGCGTCCGATCAATGGGGAGCCAAGTTCGACAACACCTTCTACCAAGTTCAGCATCCTGGCGGCGGCCATCACTTGCGCGGGGCACAGGCCACCGGCTGTGAGCACTTCGACGGGTGCATGACCCTGCTGCACCACGGCCAGGCGCTGGCCTACACCACCTTGGCCAGAAAAGGGCATCCGTACTTTGAGTTGACAGTGTCCGTGTTAACGGGGCAGGATCGATTGGGCTTGCCCGGATCTGATGGACAGTTTGTTTAGCATGCGGCATCGCATGCTGAGTTGGTGTTCTCATACTGTGCTGGGCGGGGCTGGCATAGTCGAGAAATGAATGCCGCCGCTGCGTGTTGTAGAACGTTGCGGTGTATTCGAACACTACACGGTGAGCCTGGGACCGGGCTATCAGAAGCTCGATGGCGCCCAGAAGCTCGATGGCGCCAAATTCGTATTCAGCAGCGCCAACAACGATATCCGCATCGCCCTCGAAGCCACAGCCGCCACCCGCAACGCCTATCGCGGCGTGGCCACCGAACTGCGGCAAGTGAAGGCGCTGGACAAGGCAGTGGAATCTAGCGAATTCGAATTGGGCGAACGCAACCAGGCCGATGTGACCGACGCGCGTCGTGACCTATTCTCAGCGCTGACAGAGCGCACTCGCGCGAAATACGACTGCGGCGGTGTGGTTACCCGACTGCATCTGGCAGCCGGCGTGTTGGCGCCGCAAGACCTGATCCGGATCGCTGCCCGGTTGCTCGATCCGAATGTCCCCGCTCAAAACCAGATTCCCGAGTCGGAGTAAGCCATGCGCCTACGCATGTTTATCGTCATCGTGCTGCTCGCCGTCGTGCTGGGCGGTGTCTTTGGCTGGAAGCTGTTTTCCAATCACATGCGCGACCAGTCCATCGCCAACATGCAGGCCCCGCCGGTGACCGTGGCCGCCGTGCCCGCGGAGGTCGCCGAGTGGGAGAGCACCCTGCGGGTGACCGGTGAAGTGATCGCCATCCAGGGCGTGTCGGTGAGCGGTAAGGTGGCCGGCATCGTCCGCGACATCCGGTTCCAGTCGGGCGACCGGGTCGAGGCCGGCGATCCGCTGGTGGCCCTGGATACCGCCGAGGACCGCGCCCGGCTGGAAGGCCTACGCGCCGATGCCCGGCTGGCCCGCGCCACGCGCAAGCGCAAGCGGGAGTTGCGGGATCGTGAGCTTGGCTCCCAGGCGGAACTCGACGAAGCCCGGGCCCGGGCTGCTCAGACGGCCGCGGCGGTCGTCGCCCAGGAAGAGCTGATCGCCAAGAAGATCATCCGGGCGCCGTTTGCGGGCCGTCTCGGGATCCGGGAGGTGGATCTGGGCGAGTATCTGAGCCCCGGCACCGGCCTTGCGATGCTGCAGCGGCTGGACGAGGTGTACGTGGATTTCAATGTGCCGCAGGAGCGCATTGCCGCCCTGTCGCCCGGGCAGTCGGTGGAGGTACGCGTGGCCGGCTACTCGGACACCTTCAAGGGTACCGTGGAAGCCCTGGACCCGGCCCTGGACACCGCCACCCGCACGGTACGGGTGCGCGCGCGGGTAGCCAACGAGGACGAGCGTCTGCGTCCGGGGATGTACGGCAACGTCGAGCTGTCCGTGGGCCCGCCCGAGGAATTCCTGACCATCCGTCAGACGGCGATCGCCTACAACACCTACGGCGACTCCGTGTGGGTCGTGGTGCCGAAGGACGGTGACGGTGAAGACGGCCTCACCGCCGAGCGGCGTACGGTCAAGACGGGCCGCACGCGCGGCGACCAGGTGCAGATTCTCGACGGCATCGAAGCCGGCGACCGGGTGGTGGTGTCCGGCAACCACAAGCTACGGCCCAATGCCACGGTCAAGGTCGACAACAAGGCCCTGCCGTCCGACGCGGCCGACCCCGAGAACGTTGAAAATTACTAACGTTGAAAATTACTGATGCCCTGCCGTCCCACGTGGCGGCTGCATCGCCCTGAAGCAAGGTAATCCAGGCATGCAGTTCACCGATATCTTCATCCGCCGCCCGGTGCTGGCTACCGTGGTGAGCCTGCTGATCCTGCTGATTGGCCTGCGGGCCTACTTCGACCTGGTGGTGCGCCAGTACCCGCAGTCGGACAAGGCGGTGGTGAGCGTGCAGACCATCTACGTCGGCGCCGACGCCGAGCTGGTCAAGGGTTTCATCACGACTCCGCTGGAAAAGGAGATCGCCTCCGCCGACGGCATCGACTATCTGCAGTCCACCAGCGCTCAGGGGGCGTCGGTGATCCAGGCGCATCTGGAGCTCAACTACAACCCTGCCGAGGCACTGACGCAGATCACCTCCAAGGTGAACAAGGTGCGCTCGGAACTGCCGGAAGCCGCCGAGGACCCGGTGATCGACGTGCAGGTGGGCGACACCACCGCCTCGATGTATATGAGCTTCACCAGCGATGTGATGGCGCCCAACCAGATCACCGATTACCTCAACCGGGTGGTGGTACCGGAACTGTCCACCGTGGCGGGGCTGGAAAACGCCGAGGTGATCGGCGGGCGCCGGTTCGCCATGCGTATCTGGCTGGACCCGGATCGGCTGGCGGCCTTCAACCTCACCCCGCGCGAAGTGCGTGAACGCCTGGCGGACAACAACTTCCTGGCGGCGGTTGGTTCGACCAAGGGCAACATGGTCAAGGTAGCGCTGGATGCCACCACCGACCTGAGCAACGAGCAGGAATTCCGCGAACTGGTGGTGAGCGAATCCGGCGGCACCCTGGTGCGTCTGGGTGACGTGGCCAGGGTGGAGCTGGGCGCCGAGAGCTATGAAAACAGCGCCATCAACACGGGTCGCGAGGGACCGTTCGTCGGTATCACCGTGTTGCCGCTGGCCAATGAGCTGACCGTGATCCAGGGTGTGCGGGCGAAGTTCTCCGCAATCACCGCCCAGTTTCCGCAGGACCTGCGCGGCGAAATCGTCTATGACGCTACCGAGTACATCGAGGAAGCCATCAACGAGGTGGTGGTCACCCTGGGCCTGGCGTTGGCCATCGTGACTCTGGTGATCTACCTGTTCATGGGGTCGCTCAGATCGGTGCTGGTGCCGGTGCTGGTGATTCCGCTGTCGCTGGTGGGCGTTGGCACGGTGATGCTGCTGCTGGGCTTTTCCATCAATCTGCTCACCTTGCTGGCACTGGTGCTGGCGATCGGGCTGGTGGTGGATGACGCGATCATCGTGGCAGAAAACATCCACCGTCATATCGAGGACGGGATGAAGCCCGTGGACGCGGCCATCCGCGGCGCGCGTGAACTGGGCACGGCCATTATCGCGATGTCGCTGACGCTGATCGCGGTGTACCTGCCGATCGGCTTCACCGGCGGGCTCACCGGCAGTCTGTTCACCGAATTCGCTTTCACCCTGGCGGGGGCGGTGTTCATTTCCGGCATCGTGGCGATCACTTTCTCGCCCATGCTGTGTTCCAAGGTGCTCAAGCCGCTCAACGGCAGCGGCAGCGGCTTCCAGAACTGGCTGGATGACAAGTTCGAACGCCTGCGTGGTGCCTACCAGCGGCGGCTTCACGGATCGCTGGAATTCCGGCCGGTGACCTATCTCTTTGCCGCGGTGGTGGTGGTCAGCTGCTACTTCCTGTTCATCATGGGTGAAAGCGAGCTGGCGCCGGTGGAGGATCAGAATATCCTGTTCGTACAGGCCACCGCCCAGCCCAACGCCACGCTCAAGCAGCTGGAGATGTACACCCGGGAGATGACCTCGCTGTACGAACAGTTCCCTGAGTATGATCGCTATTTCCTGATCAACGGCTTCGCCGGCCCGGGCCAGGCCGGTGCCACCAACCGGGCGATTTCGGGCATGGCGCTCAAGCCATGGGGGCAGCGCGAGCGCAGCCAGATGGAGATCAAGCCGGAATTCACCGAGGTGATGCGCGGCGTGGCCGGGCTGGATGTTGCGGTGTTCGAGCGACCGCCTCTGCCGGGTAGTGGCGGCGGTCTGCCGGTGCAGTTCGTGGTGGGTGCCACCGCCGAGCCGGATCAGATGCGCGAAGCGGTTGCTGAACTGGCCGCCCGGGCCCAGCAGAGCGGGCTGTTCCTGTTTACCGACCTGGACCTGAAGTTCGACCGTCCACAGGTCACCGTCCACATCGACCGTGAGGCGATCGCCGACCTCGGGCTGACCATGCGACAGGTGGGCAGCGACCTGGCCACCATGATGGGCGGCGACCTGGTCAACCGGTTCTCGATCCAGGGCCGGGCCTACGAGGTGATTCCCCAGGTGGTGCGCGGCGAGCGGCTCAATGCCGACCAGCTGGAGAACTACTACATCCGCTCGGCGGACGGGCAGCAGGTGCCGATGTCGGCCGTGGTATCGCTGGAAACCAACGTGGAACCCCGCAGCCTGGCCCGGTTCCAGCAGCTGAACGCCGCGACACTGTCGGCGGTGCCCGCGCCGGGCGTTACCATGGGTCAGGCGCTGGATTACCTGCGCGGCGAGGCAGCGGAGGTGCTACCCCGCGACTATGAGCTGGACTATGCCGGCCAGTCGCGCCAGTTCGTGGAAGAAGGCAGTGCCCTGATCGTTACCTTCTTCTTTGCCATCATCCTCATCTATCTGGTGCTGGCGGCCCAGTTCGAATCATTCCGGGACCCCATCATCATGCTGGTGACGGTGCCCATGTCGGTGGCCGGGGCGCTGGCGTTCATCACCGTGGGGGTGACGACCATCAACATCTACACCCAGGTGGGGCTGATCACCCTGATCGGTCTGATCAGCAAACACGGCATCCTGATCGTGGAATTCGCCAACCAGCTGCAGGCACAGGGCCGCAGCAGGCGGGAGGCCATCGAGGAAGCCGCCAGTCTGCGTCTGCGCCCCATCCTGATGACCACCGCGGCGACCGTCATGGGCATCTTTCCGCTGGTGGTCGCCACCGGCGCCGGCGCCGCCTCGCGGTTTTCGATGGGTGTGGTGATCGTGGCAGGCATGTCCATCGGCACGCTCTTCACCCTGTTCGTGGTGCCGGCCATCTACATGCTGCTGGCGCGCGACCGCCGGGCCGAAGCGGCCGAACCCACCGCGGACGACCGCCGGCCCCCCGCCCCCGACCCCACCTGATGGCGCGGCGCGCGGTGGCCGCTTGCCGCCGCCCGCCCGTACTCTGGTCCCCCGTTCCCTGGTCCCCCCGTTCCCTGGTCAAGGTCACGCCCACCACAGACGCGCCTTTCGGCTCACTGATGTAGTCCACATTGCCGGTCCCGGCGGTAACAGCTCAAGGCCGGCATCCGGGGGGGGGGTAGGTGGTGGCAGTCGCCGCCACCTACCCGACCACGGCCAGGGAGACGTCATGGAGTTCGAGAAACGTGAGCAATCAACAAACCCCGACTTTGATCACGGCAACCGCTATGTTTGATCTCGGAGCCTGACGATGCTATGGCTATAGCGGGTTCAGGATGGAAGCCATGGCCAGGAAGGCATTCTCACGACGAGAGACAGCAATAAGGGACGACAGCTTACCCACCCGTCAGGGGGCCTACTTTACTTCGGCGCTAACAGGTTATTCAGCAGCCAGCCGGCCTTCGGAGACGACTGGCTTCCGATCACCGACTGGACGGAACAGCTCCTGCTGGTCCTTCTCCGCTAGCCCGGCTGCGGCGCGCCGAGGTCAAGCGCCGCGCGGGATATGGGTACAAGTATGGGCAGGAGCGAAGGGAACGGGATTTATTCTTTGAAATCAGCGTCTTGCGCTGATATATGGCGGACCGGACGGGACTCGAACCCGCGACCTCCGGCGTGACAGGCCGGCATTCTAACCGACTGAACTACCGGTCCGATGGTGGGTGGTACAGGGGTCGAACCTGTGACCTACGGCTTGTAAGGCCGTCGCTCTCCCAACTGAGCTAACCACCCGTTGAGGAGACGCGCATTCTACCGGAACGCCTCCCTCTGTCAATGAATAAGCCGGCAATTGTGGGGAGTACATCATTTCCTCCAGGACCTTGCGCAGCTCCTCGAGCCGTGTCGAAGCAGTGCACTCGCAGGATCTGCTCCTTGAGCTTGCGAATGATCCGTCGGGCCAGGCGCCTGCATGTGGCACTGCCGTGGCTGTACCTGGCGGACATCTCCACCGGCCAGATGGCTGAGGCGTTGCAGGAGCCGGTGGGTCCGCAGGCCAAGGGGCTGTCGGCGTCGAGGACCGCGGTGCCAAGCACTTTCTGGCGATCGAGGCCGGGGTGCGCGAATCGAAGCAGAGCTGGCGCAAGGTGCCACCGCAGCTCAAGGCCCAAGGGTTGGAGCAGTCGCCCGAGCTGGCCGTCGGCGACGGGGCGTTGGGGTTCTGGGCGGCGCTGGAACCTCCTTGGCGCTGAAGATGGCCTCGCCGACCACTGTGAAGCACAGGGACGCCGCTGCTGCCCAGGGTTCGCGGCCGTCCTATGCCCGAACGTTGAATTCGCGACCGTCGCGGACCTCGGCCACGTACCCGGCACGTATGACGAAATCGCCGAATGGCTCGCCGGCCTGGCGCTCTTTCGCATAACGCTGGATCATCGGTTCCAGGTGGTCGAGAATCGTGCACTCATCGACATTGTCGAGATACGGCCTGGCCAGCCGCTGGCCGTGGTGACCGCCGCCGAGATAGACGTTGTATTTGCCCGGGGCGCGGCCACTGAAACCGATCTCGGCGATGTAAGGGCGCGAGCAGCCGTTGTTGCAGCCGGACATGCGCACGACGATGGAATCATTGCCGATCCCCGCGTCGTGCATGATCGTTTCCAATTTCGTCACGAGATCCGGCAGGTAGCGCTCACTCTCGGCCATGGCCAGGCCGCAGGTAGGGAAGGCCACGCAGGCGATGGAGCTGCGCCGCAGGGCGCTGTAATGCGCCGGATCGCGCAGACCGTGTTCGTGCAGGAGTTGCTCGATGCGCTCGCGCTTTGCGGGCGCGACATTGGCGATGGTCAGGTTCTGATTGGTCGTCAGCAGGTAATCGCCTTCGTGCTCGGCGGCGATGGCGCGCAGGCCCGACATCAACAGATGGTCGTCTCGGTCGCGCACGCGGCCGTTTTCGATGAACAGCGTGTAGTGCCAGCTGCCGTCGTCGCCCCGAACCCAGCCGTAGCGATCGCCGTTATGCTCGAAGCGGTATTCGCGTGCCGTCTCCAGCGTCCTGCCCAATCGCTGCTCCAGCTCGCCCCGGAACCAGTCGATGCCGCGGTCGTCTATGGTGTATTTCATGCGCGCATGGCTGCGCTCGACGCGGTCACCGTAGTCGCGCTGGATGGTAGCGATCTTTTCGGCGACATCGAGGACCTGGTCCGCCCGGCAGAAGCCGATGACACGCCCCAGCTGCGGGTAGGTGGCCGGTTCGTTGTCGGTGCGGCCCATGCCGCCGCCGGCACAGACATTGAAGCCGGCGAGTTCATCGCCCTCGGCAATCGCGATGAAGCCGACATCCTGGGTGTATATGTCGATATCGTTGACCGGCGGCACGGCGAAACCGTACTTGAACTTGCGTGGCAGGTACGTTCGGCCGTAGATCGGCTCGACGACATCGTCGTCGGTGACGGTGCGTTCACGGTCCAGCCAGATCTCATCATAGGCGTGCGATTGCCACGCCATGTGATCGCTGAGCGCTTGCGCCAGCGAGCAGATCTCGGCATGGACCTGCGACCACCAGGGATTGACGGTGCACACCACACCGCGGGTATCGTCGCCGCAGGCGGCCTTGGTATCCAGGCCGGTATCGCAGATCCCCCGGATCAGCGTCTTGAGATCCCGTTTCAGTACGCCGTGGAACTGGAAGGTCTGGCGGGTGGTGATTCGCAAGGTGCCGTTGGCGCACTCGCGTGCCAGCCGGTCCAGGTCCAGCCACTGCTGTGGCCGGCATACTCCGCCGGGCAGCCGTACGCGGATCATGAACTGGTAGGCCGGTTCCAGCTTCTGCCGCCGGCGCTCGCTGCGCAGATCGCGGTCGTCCTGCTGATAGATGCCGTGGAACTTGATCAGCCTGGTGTCACGTTCGCTGACCGCGCCAGTGATCGGATCCAGCAGGCTTTCGCCAATCGTGCCGCGCAGGTAGTCGCTTTCAGCCTTGAGCCGCTCGTCAGGATGGAGGTTCTCGAGCGGCTGGCTGATATCGCGGCTGCGCTTGTTGTCGGTCATACACCAATCACCTTGCTTCCTGCCGACAGGGCAGGCCTAGTGGGCCACAGGGGCTCACGACCTGCCGCGATGCTAATACATTCTACAGGTCGCGCAGGTAGCGCCGGTCAATACACGTCGCGCTGATAGCGCCGGTCGCGCTGCAGCTGCCTGACGTACTCGGCCGCCTGCTCGTCGGTGCGGCCGCCTTCCTCGCGCACGATATCGAGCAATGCCTGATGCACGTCCGGCGCCATGCGATCGGCGTCGCCACAGACGTAGAAATACGCTCCCAGTTCCAGCCATTGGTAGAGTTCTCGGCCGCGCTCGCGCATTCGATCCTGCACATAGATTTTCTGTTCCCCGTCGCGCGAAAAGGCGACATCCATGCGCGTAAGTACGCCGTCCTTCAGCCAGCGCTGCCATTCGACCTGATACAGGAAATCGGTGCGGAAGCGGCGCTCACCGAAGAACAGCCAGTTGCGCCCACCGGCACCGGCCACTTCGCGCTCCTCCAGGAAGGCGCGAAACGGCGCCACGCCGGTACCCGGACCGACCATGATCACCGGTGCGTCCGGATCGCTCGGCAGCTTGAAGTTCTTGTTGTGCTTGACGTACACCGGCACGGTGTCGCCGGGTTGTACGCGCCCGGCGAGAAAGCCCGAGGTCGCACCCTCACGATAGCCGTGCTCGCTATGACCGCGAACAATGGCCACGGTGAGATGGACCTCATCCGGCTCGGCGTTGTAGCTCGAGGCGATGGAGTATTCGCGCGGCTGCAGCGGCCGCAAGGTGTCGACGAACTCCTGCGCGCGGATCGATGCCGGTGGATAGTCCAGAACCACGTCGACCACCTGGCGCGAGCGCGCGTACGCCATCAGATCCTTGCGCCGATCCTCGGCTGTCAGTGCTATCAGTTCATCGGAACCGCTCAGCGGCGCCCAGGCCAGCAGAAACGGCGGCGTCACCAGCGTGATTTCGCACTCGTCGAGCAGCGCCTGTTCCAGCGTCAGTTCGCGATCGCGCAGGGTAACCATCTCTGCGGCATCCAGGCCGAGGGCGGCGATCAGCTCGGCCACGGTTTCCGGCCGGTTTTTCGGCAGCAGACAGAGCACGTCGCCGGGTTCGAAGGCGAGCCCCGAATTGGCGATCGACAGTTCGATGTGACGGGTTTCCTTGTCGGAACCGCGGCCTGTCAGGAAAATGTTGTCCAGCACCTCGGCGGCCAAGGGGTTCTTGCGATCGTAGGCCGGTGCCGGGTGCGCCGGCTGCGTGCCGAAGGCGACCACGTTGTCGTCCCAGGCCCCCTCGGTATGCTCGGCAAAGGCGTCCAGCGCCCGGTCGATCCAATTGCCGGCGGCATCCTCGAAATCCACATCGCAGTCGATGCGCTCGAGCAGGCGCTCGGCACCCAGGGCCTCGAGCCGGGCGTCGAAATCCCTGCCGGTCTGGCAATAATGTTCATAGCTGGAATCACCCAGCGCCAGTACCGCGAATCTGGCGTCTTCCAGATTGGGCGCCTTGCGGCCATGGACAAAGTGATAAAAGTCCTCGGCCGGGTCCGGCGGGTCGCCCTCGCCGTGGGTGGCGGTGATGATCAGGATCAGGCGTTCGTTCTTGAGCTCGCGTGGCTTGTAGTCAGCCATGTCGATGGCACGGGCCGGCAGACCCCTGGTCTCGGCACGCTGACGGGCCAGCTCGGCGAGGCGCTCGGCGCTGCCGGTCTCGGAGCCATAAAGAATGGTAATCGGAACAGCGGTTGCCGCTGCTGTCTGCGGGCTATCCGGACTGACCAGCGCGCCGCACATGCCAGCCAGATAGCCGGCGACCCAGCTGGCCTGCTCCGGGGACAGATCGGCTACCAGCCGTTTCAACAGCGCGGCCTGCTCCTCATTCAACGGGCTATTCAATTCCTTCAGAGCATTTGCCTCCATGGGTTGCGGTATTACCTGGAAAAACGGGATGAGCCGGATCGCAGGAAGCGCGACCGGGCCATCATGGTAGCGTAGGCAGCAGGTGAGCTTGCCCGGATTCATCCCAGAACTGAATCTCGGCTTTATCCTTGATCGGCGGGGCTTCGGAAAGCCCAGAGCGCAACCAGGGGTGATATCGGCGCTACCGACATCAGGGACTGGCCGGCTCGGGGGCCACCGCCGCTCCCCCGGGCCAGCGGGTGTCGTTGGCGCCATAGTAGCGCGCGCCATCGCTGGCGATACTTTGGGTACGGCCCAGCACCCGCCGGCTGGGCACCATGTGATGGCCCATGCCCAGCAACAGTTGCAGGGTATCGGGGCTGACGCCGGATTCGTGATAGACCTCGTCCGGTTGCCACTGATGATGGATGCGCGGCTGGGCGCTCGCCTCGGCGACGTTCATGCCGAAATCCACCACATTGAGCAGGGTTTGCAGCACCGCAGTGATGATCACCGGGCCGCCCGGGCTGCCGGTGGCGAGCACCGGTTGGCCGTCCTTGAACAGCATGGCGGGAGTCATGGAGGACAGCGGCCGCTTGCGGGGCGCGATGGCGTTGGCCTCGCCCCCCAGCAGACCATAGGCGTTGGGCGCGCCGGGCTGCGCGGAGAAATCATCCATCTCGTTGTTGAGCAGGAAGCCGGCGCCGGCCACCGCCATGCCGCTACCGTAGGAAAAGTTCAGCGTGTAGGTGTTGCTGACCACATTGCCCTGCCTGTCCCACACCGAGAAATGCGTGGTCTGCGGGCTCTCCGCCGGGGTCTCCAGGCCCGGTGCCACCGCACCCGAGGGCGTCGCCCGTCGCAGGTCGATGGTCTTGCGCAGGCGGGCGGCATAGGCCTTGGCGGTGAGTTCCGCGGGCACCGCAACGAAATCCGGATCGCCCAGATAGCGGCTGCGATCCGCATAGGCACGGCGCATGACCTCGATCAGCCGATGCAGATAGGCAGCGCTGTTGTGGCCCAGTTCGGCGAGCTCCCAGCCTTCGAGGATATTGAGCATCTGCACCAGATGGACGCCGCCGGAAGACGGCGGCGGCATGGCGGCAACCCGATAGCCCCGGTAACTGCCCCACACTGGTTCGCGCTCGACCACCCGGTAATCGGCGAGATCCGCGGCCGTGATCAGGCCGTCGTGGGCGGCCATCTCGGTGACGATCAGCTCGGCGATCCCGCCTTCGTAGAAGGCTGCCCGGCCGTCGGCGGCGATCCGCCCCAGCGTGCGCGCCAGATCGGACTGACGCAGCAGGTCGCCCTCCTGAGGAGCACTGCCATCGGGCCGCAGATAGTATCCGGCGGCCGCCGCCGAGCGGCGCAGGCGGGGGCGGGCGTGAGCCAGTGAGAACGCCAGCGGCCGGGTGACCTCGATTCCCTCTTCTGCAAGGGCGATGGCGGGCGCCAACACCTCAGCGAGCGGCAGGGAACCATAGTGTTCGAGGGCGTGCGTCAGCCCCGCGACTGTCCCGGGCACGCCCGCCGCGCGATGACTGAAGCGCGCAAGTTGGGTATCGACCTCACCGTCGTCGCCGACGAACAGGTCCCGGTGCGCGGCCCGCGGCGCCACTTCCCGGTAGTCGATGGCGACCGTTCTGTCGCCCTCCGCGAGATGCACCAGCATGAAGCCGCCGCCGCCCAGATTGCCGGCCTGGGGCAGGGTCACCGCGAGCGCAAAGCCCACCGCCACCGCCGCATCCACCGCGTTGCCGCCGCGCTCGAGGATCCGGGCACCCACGGCACTGGCCAGCGCCTCCTGGGAGACCACCATGCCCGCCTTGCCAACCACCGGATGGAAGCGATCGCGATAGTCGATGATGGGCGTGGCAGCCGGCACCGGGACGGCGCTGGCCAGCACGACCAGGCACAGCAGCAGGCGGCAGCCGCCCCCGCGGGTGTTCGGACCGGCTTTACACATCATCGACCTCCGTTGGGCAAAAACCGTGCGGCCATTCTAGTGGGCCACGCGGCTAATGTAGGTAACACTCAGAGCCACTGTGCTGGCGCGAATCAAGGCGCGTTTCGCAGGGAATGGTTGTTCCCTTGCCAAGAAACGCAACGCCGAGTCGCGCCAGCACAGTGGCTCCCGGAGGGCCGCCGCGCAAGCGTTGTGGGCTGCGTTCCGCTCGCTTGAATTGGCAAAGCCAGTCCTGCACTCGCGCGCCTTGCCCACAACGCTTGTGCGACGGCTGAGCGTTACCTACATTAGCCGCGTGGCCCACTACCCCCCACCTCCGCTCCTCCTGCTATGCTTGGCGAAAACCTCGGAAATCCGTTTTGGAAAGCCTGGATTACCACCCCTTCGAGATTCGCCCTGTGCCCTGGGCGGCAACCGCCGCGCCGCTGCGCGGGATCCGCCGGGCGGTATTCGTGGCCGAGCAGGGCATTGACGAAGCCATCGAATTCGGCGATCCCGAAGCCGACCGCCGCGCCCGCCACTGGCTGGCGACCACCGAGACCGGCGAGCCCGTGGGCTGCGTGCGCCTGCTCGACGAACGCCTGGACAGGCTCGCGGTGCTGCCGGCCCAGCGCCGGCAGGGAATCGGCGGCGCCCTGGTGCGGCGGGCGATCCGCGACGCCCTCGACCAGGGGCTGGAGCGGCTTTATCTGCACGCGCAAAGCACGGCGGTCGGCTTCTACGAAGCCCTGGGCTTCGCGGTTGAAGGAGAGGAATTCCGGGAGGCTGGCCTGGCCCACCGACGTATGGCTTACGACCTGAACCGGCTGCGCCCGGCACGCAGCGTCGCGCCACCCGCCGTGGACCCCGAGAGCCGGGTGCGGCAACCGCTCGAGGGCGCCCCGGCGCTCGCCGCCAAGGCTGTGGAGCTGGTGCCGACAGCATTGCGCCGGGTGCGGATTCTCAGCACCAGCCTGGAACCCGCGGTGTTCGACAATGACCCGGTCCGCGATAGCCTGCTGGCGCTGGCCACCAGCCACCCCCAGGCCGAGGTGCGGCTGCTGATCCGGGATCCCCGACCCCTGGTCCAGGGCAGCCACCGGTTGGTGAAGCTGGCACAGCGCCTCTCCAGCCTGGTCCTCCTGCGCCGCCTGGCGGCGGACAGCGCCACGCCGGAGGACGAGTTGCTGGTCACCGACGGCGACGGCCTGCTGTGCTGGCAGGCGGGCCGCCCACCGCTCGGCTACGCCATCCGGCACGCGCCGCGGGCGGCACGCCAGCTGACCGAGACGTTCGACGAACTCTGGCAGCAGAGCCGTGAGATCACCGAACTGCGCACACTCTCCCTGTAGGTAGCCCGTCCCTGTAGGCAGCCCGGGCTGCTGCGCAAGCGGGCCGGACCGAAACGATCCGCCGCCCGCCCTCGCGCTGTTACCCCCTCCCCTGCGCCTTGGCCTCGCGCCGCCTGGCATGCAGGACCGGCTCCGTGTAGCCGCTGGGCTGTTCGCAGCCCTTGAACACCAGGTCGCAGGCTGCCTGAAAGGCGATGCTGGCGTCGAAATCCGGCGCCATGGGTCGATACAGGGGATCGGCGGCATTCTGGCGATCGACGACCGCCGCCATTTTCTGCAGCGTGGCCAGTACCTGCTCCCGGGAGCAGATGCCGTGGTGCAGCCAGTTGGCGATGTGCTGGCTGGAAATGCGCAGCGTGGCGCGGTCTTCCATCAGGCCGACATCGGTGATGTCCGGCACCTTGGAACAGCCCACGCCCTGATCGATCCAGCGCACCACATAGCCGAGGATCCCCTGGGCATTGTTGTCGAGTTCGCGCTGGATCTGTTCGGCGCTCAGCGCGCGCTCGCCGAGCAGCGGCAGGGTGAGTATGTCCGCCAGGTGCGCGCGACGGCGGCCGGCCAGCTCCGCCTGCCGGGCGGCCACATCGACCTGATGGTAGTGCATCACGTGGAGGGTGGCGGCGGTCGGCGACGGCACCCAGGCACAGCTGGCACCGGCCCGGGGATGCTCGATCTTGGTCGCCATCATGTCCGCCATGCGGTCCGGCATCGCCCACATCCCCTTGCCGATCTGGGCGCGGCCGGCGAGGCCGCAAGCGAGGCCGATATCGACGTTCCAGTCTTCGTAGGCCTTGATCCAGGGCTGTTGCTTCATGTCCCCCTTGGGCACCACGGCACCCGCCTCCATGCTGGTGTGGATCTCGTCGCCGGTGCGGTCCAGAAAACCGGTGTTGATGAAAATCACCCGGTCGGCGGCGCGGCGGATGCATTCCTTGAGATTGACCGTGGTACGGCGCTCTTCGTCCATGATGCCGACCTTGAGGCTGCGCGGCGGCAGGCCGAGCAGCGCCTCGACCGCGGTGAACAGCCGCACCGTGAAGGAGACTTCGTCGGGACCGTGCATCTTGGGCTTGACGATGTAGACACTGCCGGTGCGCGAGTTGCGGAAACGCCCGAGGCCGCGCAGGTCGTGGGCGGCGATGGCGGCGGTCACCGCGGCATCGAGGATGCCTTCCGGCACCGGCCGGCCGGCGGCGTCGAGCACCGCGTCCGTGGTCATCAGATGGCCGACATTGCGTATCAGCAGCAGGCTGCGCCCGGGCAGTGTGAAGGGCGCCCCATCGAGGCCCTGATATTCACGGTCCGGATTGAGGGTGCGGCGCAGCTCCCGATCGCCCTTGCTGAAGGATTCCTGCAGGTCCCCGCGAATCAGGCCCAGCCAGTTGCGGTAGGCCAGGCACTTGTCCTCGGCGTCCACCGTTGCCACCGAATCTTCGCAGTCCTGGATGGTGGTGATCGCGCTCTCCAGGCACAGATCCTTGATGTGTGCCCGGTCGTCACGGCCCACGTAATGCTCAGGATCAAACTGAACTTCGATATGCAATCCATTGTTTTTCAAAACAATTGAATCTGGATTTTCCGAAGATCCCTGATAGCCTGCGCACTGCGCGGGATCCCGCAGACCTGTGCTGCCCCCCGCCGCCAGGGTCACCTGCAGCCCGCCGTCGACAATTCGGTAGGCGGTGGCATCGGCATGGCTGCCCCGCTCCAGGGGGGCGCTGGCATCCAGAAACTGGCGTGCATAGGCGATCACCCGCGCGCCGCGCGCCGGGTTGTACCCGGGGCCGCGCTCGGCGCCGCCGGTCTCCGCAATGACATCGTTGCCATAGAGCGCATCGTAGAGGCTGCCCCAGCGCGCATTGGCGGCATTCAGTGCGTAACGGGCATTGGTGATGGGCACCACCAACTGGGGTCCGGCGATGCGCGCGACCTCGGGATCGACCTGTTCCGTGGTGACCCGAAAATCCTCGCCCTCCGGAAGCAGGTATCCGATTTCCTGCAGAAAATCCTGGTAGGCCGCTGGGTCATGGGGTTGACCCGAGTGTTCGCGGTGCCAGTGATCGATGCGCCGCTGGAGATCCTCGCGAATCTCCAGCAGTCGGGCGTTTTCCGGCGCCAACTCGGCCAGCAAAGCCGCAAAGCCGGCCCAGAAAGTCTCGGAGTCGATATCCAGTGGCGGCAGCACCTGGGTGCGCAGCAACTCCTCGAGCACCCGCGCCACCTGCAGACCACCGATCCGGACTCTGTCGGTACGCTTGCCGTCGGTCATATCGTCCTCCTCGCTCGATCTCGAACCGTCGCTGATATTGGCCGGAAATTGTAGTCTCGGACGCAAAATTTATCGAATTTATCGCTTTTATTCTCGATATTCACACAGAAAATATCAATCCGTACCGCCCCGGGCCACCTGCTGGATTCGCCGCCGCATCCAGCGGTGCGCGGGATTGTTCTGCAGCAAGGGGCTCCAGGCCATTTTCAGTTCGAATGGCGGGATCTCGAAGGGTGGGGGCACAATCGCGACCTGCGTGCTGTCGCGCAGCAACGCCGCCAGCCGGCTGGGAATGGTGACGATCAGACCCGGCTGGCGCGCCAACAGCGCCGCCACCTGATAGTGGCGGGTGAACACCACGATATTGCGGCGGCGGCCCAGCCGCGCCAGCGCCTCGTCGACCCAGCCCAGGCGCTGGTCGTCGTGCGGGCTCATGCCCACGCCCACCCCCATGCCGGTCTTGCTGACCCAGACATGGCGCCCGGCCAGATAGCGCTCCAGGTCGAACCGCTTCAGAGCGGGATGATCGCGGCACAGCAGGCAGGAGAAGCCGTCCTCCCAAAGGGTCACCTGATGGAAAGACTGGGGCATGTCGTCGAAGCGGTTGAGCAGCATGTCGACCCGGCCCTGCTCGACGTCGTGCAGAGCCACATCGCTGGGATTGAGGATATCCAGGGTGATGCCCGGCGCCTCCCGGGCCAGTTCGGTGAGCAGCTGGGGAATCAGCGTCGATTCCGCATAGTCGCTGGCCATGATCCGGAATACCTGATTGGCTGAAGCGGCATCGAACTCGCGCTGCGGTTGTACCGCCTGCTCGATGCTGGCGAGAATATCCCGCACTTGGGGCTGCAGCGCCAGCGCCCGGTCGGTGGGTGTCATGCCACCGCTGGTACGGATCAGCAAGGGGTCGCCGAACAGGTCGCGCAACCGGCGCAGACCATTGCTCATCGCCGGCTGGGTGATGCCCAACAGCTGCGCCGCGCGGGTGACATTGCGTTCCCGCAGCAGCACATCCAGATAGACGAGGAGGTTGAGGTCGACCCTGCTTACATTCATAAAAAAAATAATGAGGATAAAAGCAATAAATTGGCGGAATCATCGCACAAAAAATACAATGCGCAACCTCTCCACCCAAAGCTCGCTCAAGGAGTCGAACACCATGACCACCGGCAACTACGACCGCGCGGCCGAGATCGCCCGGATTCAGGAAGACTGGGCCACCAACCCTCGCTGGAAGGGCGTCAAGCGCACCTACAGCGCCGAGGACGTGGTGCGCCTGCGCGGCTCCCTCAAGGTCGAAAACACCATCGCGCGCCGCGGCGCCGAGAAGCTCTGGCAGTTGATCACCCAGGGCGCCAAGCCCGCATTCCGCCCGGACAAGGACTTCGTCAACGCCATGGGCGCACTCACCGGCGGCCAGGCGGTGCAGCAGGCCAAGGCCGGCATCCAGGCGATCTACCTGTCTGGCTGGCAGGTAGCCGCAGACAACAACAATGCCTCCACCATGTACCCGGATCAATCCCTGTATCCGGCGGATTCCGTACCCGCGGTCGTCAGGCGCATCAACAACGCCTTCGGGCGCGCCGACCAGATCCAGTGGAAAGCGGGCAAGAACCCGGGCGATGCCGGTTATCTCGACTACTTCCTGCCCATCGTCGCCGACGCCGAGGCCGGTTTCGGGGGCGTGCTCAACGCCTATGAGCTGATGCGGGGCATGATCGAGGCCGGGGCCGCCGGTGTCCACTTCGAGGACCAACTCGCCTCGGTGAAAAAATGCGGCCACATGGGCGGCAAGGTGCTGGTACCCACCGCAGAGGCCGTTCAGAAACTGGTCGCCGCACGTCTCGCGACCGACGTCGCCGACGTGCCCACCATCGTGCTGGCGCGCACCGATGCCAATGCCGCCGACCTGCTGACCAATGACGTCGATGACAACGACCGCCCCTTCCTGACTGGCGAGCGCACCGCCGAGGGCTTCTACCGCGTCAGGGCTGGGATCGATCAGGCCATCTCCCGCGGCCTGGCCTATGCGCCCTACGCCGACCTGCTGTGGTGCGAGACCGCCACCCCGGATCTGGACGAGGCAAAACAGTTTGCCGAGGCGATCAGGAAACAGTATCCGGATCAGCTGTTGAGCTACAACTGCTCACCGTCGTTCAACTGGAAGAAAAACCTCGACGACACCACCATCGCCAAATTCCAGCGCGAACTGTCGGCCATGGGCTACAAGTTCCAGTTCATCACCTTGGCCGGCATTCACAACATGTGGTACAACATGTTCGAGTTGGCTTATTCCTACGCCCGCGAGGACATGAAGGCCTACGTGGAGATGGTGCAGGAACCGGAGTTTGCCGCTCGCGACAAGGGGTACACCTTCGTCGCCCACCAGCAGGAAGTCGGCACCGGCTACTTCGACGACATGACCACGGTGATCCAGGGCGGCACGTCCTCGGTGACCGCACTGACCGGCTCGACCGAGGAAGACCAGTTCCACTGATCCCGGACCTCCGATCCGACAGAAAAGCCGCCTTGCAGGCGGCTTTTCTGTTTCTGTTTCCCGGACGAATGGCACGCCTCAGGGCATGGCGAGCGCCTGGGCCGATACCACCACACCATTGTCGTCGGCGTAGACATAGGCTCCGGGCCGGAAAGTCACTCCGCCGAAGGCGACCACGACATTCAACTCGCCCACTCCCTTGCGCTCGGTCTTGAGCGGAATTGCCGCCAGTGCCTGCACGCCCAGGTCCAACTCGGCGAGCTGGCAGACGTCGCGTACGCAACCATAGAGAATCACGCCTTCCCAGCCGTTGTTTTCCGCACTGGCGCCGATCAGATCACCGAGCAGTGCACGGCGCAGCGACCCGCCGCCATCCACGACCAGCACCTTGCCGTTACCGGGCTTGCCGAGCTGCTCCTTGACCAACGAGTTGTCCTCGAAGCATTTCACGGTGACGATCTCGCCGCCGAAGGCCGAGCGGCCGCCATAGCCGGACAACATGGGTTCCAGCACCTGGAGATCGGCATTGTCGTCACAGAGATCGGGCGTCACATCGCGCGGTGCCTGGGTCATCGGATTGCCTCACAGCCATTGGGGGGCGCACAGTATAAAGGCGGCAGCAAGCAGCGCGTTGCCAGTGGGGCCGCAGCCCGCTAGGCTTCGCGCTTTTCCGGGCGCAGCATGATCGAGATCGAGGAGATCGCCCACCGCCCGCTGGCGGAAACCCTGTTCGCGGCGATCCGCGATCTGCCCGCGCCGGTGTGGCTGGACAGCGGCCGGCCCGGCTGCGCCTCCGGCCGCTACGACCTCATCAGTGCCGCCCCGGACGAACTCCTGACCGCCGCTCCCGGAGAAGCTTTGGCCGGGCTTCAGCGCGTGCGCCAGCGCCTCGATCGACTGTCGCGGCCGGCGGCGACGCGCGGCGCCACCGCAGTGCCCTTCTGCGGCGGCCTCATCGGCTGGCTGGCGTACTCCGCGGGCGCCGAACTGCTGGGGCTGCCGCCGGGCCCCGCAGATCCCCTACCCTGGCCGGCACTACAGGTGGGCTGTTATTCCTGGGCGGCGATCGTCGACCACCAGGCCGCTCGAACCCTGCTGGTCTTTCATCCGGACTGTCCTCCCGGCTTGCGGCGGGAGGTCCGCGGCCGCCTGCGCCCGCACCGCGCGCCACCGGATCGCGAGTCCGGCTTCCGGCTCACCGGCAATTTCCAAGCGACCGTCCCCGCGGCGCGCTGCCGCGCCGACATCGACCGTATCCTCGCCTATCTCCAGGCCGGTGACTGCTATCAGGTCAACTATGCGCAGCACTTCCGCGCGCCCTGCAGCGGCGACCCCTGGGACGCCTATCGCCGGCTCCGGCGCCTGCTCCCCTCCCCCTACAGTGCTTTCCTGCACTGGCCGGACCAGGCCGTACTCAGCCTGTCCCCCGAGCAGTTTCTCCAGGTGACGGGAGACCGCGTACAGACGCGGCCGATCAAGGGCACCGCACCCCGCGGCCGCTCGCCCGAGGAGGATCGCGCACTCGCCGCTGCCCTGCAGCACAGTGCCAAGGATCGCGCCGAGAACCTCATGATCGTGGATCTGCTGCGCAATGACCTCGGCAAGGCCTGCATGCCCGGCACCATCCGGGTGCCGGAGCTTTTCCGGCTGGAAAGTTTTGCCAATGTCCACCACCTGGTGAGCACCGTCTGCGGTCGCCTGAGGCCGGATCAAACCGCGCTCGACCTGCTGCTCCATTGCTTCCCCGGCGGCTCGGTAACCGGGGCGCCCAAGCGCCGCGCCATGGAGGTCATCGCCGAGCTGGAACCCATCGGCCGTGCGTTGTACTGCGGCAGTATCTTCTACCTGTCCGCGAACGGTGGCATGGATAGCAATATCGCCATTCGCACCCTGCTGGCCGCATCCGGAGAACTCCATTGCTGGGGCGGCGGCGGCATCGTCGCCGACTCGGATGCGAACGCCGAATACCGTGAATCCCGGGTCAAGGTCGAACTGCTCATGCGCGGGCTAGAGCGCGATTAGCGCCGCTCGGACAGCGGCGCCTGGGGTATCTCTCGCCGGCCCGAACCCCGGCCACGGGGGTGCCGGTCGAATTGCTAAACCCGTTGGTAAATCTGTTTACCTTTTGGTGTCGGGCGATCCCGAATCCGCTACACTGCGCCCATCACAGGGCAATCCGGAAATCGCGCCGATGACCAAGGTCCGTTGGGGGAAAAGCATCCAGAGCAAGGATGAGCAATACGAGCTCAAGCGGGCGGCCATCCTGCGCACCGCGGGCCGGCTCTTCAACCAAAAAGGCTTTCGCGAAACCTCACTGAACGATCTCGCCGACGAACTGCAGGTCACCAAACCCACGCTCTATTATTACGTGGAAAACAAGGAGGACATTCTCTTCCAATGCCTGCATACCGCGATCACCGAACTGCTCGACCAGACCGATGACATCCTCGCCTCCGACCGCAGCGGCATCGACAAGCTGATCGACTTCATCCATCTGTTCATCTCGGTGTTCGACGACGAATTCGGCCGCTGTCTGGCTCGACCCGGCCCCGAACCCCTGTCCGAAAAATGCCTGGCCGAGATCGAGCCGCTCTATGTCCGCCTGGACGCGGCCATGCGCCAGATGATCGAGGATGGCATGGCCGATGGTTCGATGCGCGACTGTAACCCCAAGATCACCGCCTTCACCCTGTTCGGCGCCATCAACTGGATGACGCGCTGGTATCACCCGGAAGGGGAAATGACCACGCGGGAAGTCGCCGACGAGATGGCCAAGCTGTTCTGCCAGGGCCTGGCGAAAGCCTGAGGTCAAACGCCTCCGGATTCAGTCGAGGTACTGTCGGGCGATGCGCTCCATGGCGGCCGCCAACTCGAAGTCCAGGCTGGTTATGCCCTTGGCGCGGTGGGTAAGCAGATCGATCTCCACCACATTCCAGACGTTGGTCCACTTGGGATGATGGCTCATGGTTTCACACACCATGGCCACCTGGGTCATGAAACCGAATGCCGGCCCGAAATCGTCGAATTTGTAGCGCCGATGCAAGCGACCGTCGCCGATGGTCCAGTTTTCCAGCGCCCCGGCGTTGAGTTCCGCCAACCGCGTTTCCAGCTGGTTCGCGTCGAGTAGTACATCTTTCTTTGACATCGCTGTTACCTCCGTAATTGCCAGTAGGAGCGGTTCTGCCGCAGCACGGCCGCCGCGGCGTCAGTTTTCCTGCTCACCCGTATGCTCGATCACCTTGCGAATACCTTCCACCGCCAGCGGAGCGCCGGCGTAGGCGAATACGGTGAGCATGACCTCCTCGAGCTCGGTCTTGGTTACGCCGTGCCGCAAGGCCGCGGGAACATGGATATCCAGCTCTTCGCCCCGGCCCAGCGCGGCCAGTACCGACACCACCAACAGGCTGCGGTCGCGCCGCGACAGTTGCGGCCGCGCCCAGATCTCCCCGAAGGCGAAATCCACCCCGGCTCCGGCCAGCGGGCCCAGGTTGCCGGCGATACCCTCCAGCAGCCTGGCGGCATCGGCGGAGTCCTTGCCGGACAGCCGGGTCATCACCTCGATCGAACGCTGCCGCCGCTCTGCGCCGGTCAGTGGTTCGGCGGCAGGCAGCCCCTCGGCAGGAACCGGGTGGCCCAGCTCGGCGAGCAGACGATTGGCTTCCGCCATGGCATCCAGGGCGCGGGGAAAGCCGGCATAACCGCTCAGGTGAATGAAGATTTCGCGGATCTCTGCCGGCGTCAGGCCGTTGCGAATCCCGCCCGGCACATAGTAGGCGAGCTGGTTGGTCTGGTGAATGGCGCCCAGGATCGCCAGCACCACGAGATTGCGGTCCCGGCGGCTGAGCTGCTCGCGACTCCAGATCTCACCCATCACGAAATCGATCGCGAACGAGCCCAAGGCGCCGTTTTGCCGCTCCAGACCAGCGGCCAGTTCCGCGGTCGCCTCCGCGCTCGGGGCACCGAGGATGGTCTGCAGCGAGGCCAACCCCCGCGCCCTGCGCTGCTCCTGGTCATTGGCCGACAGGTCCGCCCCCTGCGCCCCGGCCACCATCAGCGACATGGCCCAGGCGCCCGCCCAAAGCCGGCCAACGCGGAACAGCCTTGCCGAGAATATCGAAGATTGCATGGTTCCCCCTTGCTTTCGTTGTTGTGATCTTTCTCGAAGCGGCCCAGGATCAGTCCCAGGTCAATCCGCCATCCACGTTCCACGACTGCCCGGTGACATTGCGCGCTTCCTCCGAAGTCAGGAACACGGCGAGCGCCGCGATATCTTCGGGTTCGTTGGAGCGTCCGACGGGGATGCTGGCGTCCAGCGCTGCTATGACCTCGCTCTCCAGCCGCCCACTGGCCTCCGCGCGCTCGCGAACCACTTGATAGTAGAGATCGGTCCTGGTCACGCCCGGGCAGATGGCGTTGACATTGATCCCGTACCTGCCCAGCACATGGGCGGCTATCCGGGTCATGGCAATCACCGCTCCCTTGGAACCCGCATAGGCAATGTTCGAGGTCGCCGGATAGCCCTTGCCGGCGATCGAGGCGATGTTGATGATGCGCCCACCTTCGCCGTTCCGCATCACCTCCGCCGCCGCCTGCATGCAGAAAAACAGCCCGCGCGCGTTGACGCTGTGGATCAGATCCCAATCCTCCGGGCGCACCGCAAAAAAATCGATGGCCCGGGTGACCGCCGCATTGTTGACCAGGACATCCAGTGCGCCGTGGCGCTCGGCGATATCGGCCATCAAGGGTGCTATGGCGTCCACCTGCGCCAGGTCGGCGATTCGCGCCTCCGCCTCACCGCCGTCGGCGCGGATTTCGGCGACCAGCTCGTCGGCCGCCGGCTGGTCGATATCCACCGCAATCACGGTGGCGCCCTCCGCTGCGAAGCGGCGCGCGATAGCGCTGCCGATACCCCGCGCCGCACCCGTAACCACTGCCACCTGTGCCCAGAGCTTCGCCACCTGATGCCTCCTCGGCCAACCACTTATCCCCCGTCCCGGCTATCATGGTGGCAACCTACCGGCTAGTCAAAAGTCCGGGGGCAACGCCAAACTCCCATCGTCCGCTCCCGGCCCTCAGTCGAACATCTTCAGTCGCACGTTTTTGTCACCCAGAGGAGAAAACAACCATGCAAAGCGGACACGCCATCGTCACCGGCGCCATCGGCGGCCTGGGAACAGCCATCTGCAAGCGCCTGATCGCCGCCGGGATCCCGGTCATCGGTACCGACCGTCGCGCGGCAGACATCACTCCCTGGCTCGAGGAACAGCTCGATGCCGGCGAGCGCGAGCAGTTCAGTTTCCTGCCATTGGATGTCACCAAGGAAGAACAGGTGCAGCAGCTGGCGGACCAATTACGCGCCGAGGGCAAGCACATCGCCTATGTGATCAACAACGCTGGAATCCAGGGTAACGACAAGCCCTGGCAGCTCGACAGCAAGAGCTGGCACCGGGTGATCGCCGTCAACCTGCACGGGACCTTCTACATGACCAAGGCGTTCTGCGGCGCCATGGCCGAACGGGGCTTCGGGCGCATCGTCAACTTCGCGTCCATGTACGCCTACCACCCGGGCGAAGGCCAGTCGCCCTATGCCGCCGCCAAGGCCGGCATAACCGGCTACACCCGCTCCGTGGCGCTGGATCTGGCGGCGAGCGGGGTCACCGTCAACACCATAGCCCCGGGGATGATCTGGCACGAACGCCTGCGGGGCGTGCTGCCCGACCAGGTCTACGAAGAGATGCTCGCCCGGGTGCCGGCAGGTCGCGCCGGTCGGCCGGAAGAGATCGCCGGCGCCGTGGCCTTCCTGTGTTCGGGGGAATCCTCCTATGTCACCGGCCAGACCCTGCACGTCAACGGCGGACTCTATCTGCCCGGCTGACGCCGCCCCGCGCGGTGCTCAGATGACCCACAGATCCAGGAATTCGTGCACCGGCATTGCCAGCAGCGACTGTGGGTCATCACCGAGGCTCAGGATCCGCTCGCACCGGGCGGCGGGAAACCGGGTCGCCAGATTGCGCTCGAACTTGCGCTGCAGCGCGGGGATCCCCTCGGCCCGCCGCCGGCGGTGACCCAGGGGATAGGCAACCTCGACCTTGTCGGTATGGGAGCCATCGCGAAAGAACACCTGCACGGCGTTGGCGATGGCGCGTTTATCCGGGTCCAGATAGTCGGCGCTGTAGCCCGGATCCTCGACCACCTCCATGCGCTCCCGCAGCACATCGATTTCCGGATGCGCGGCGTGGAAGTCATCCTCATAGTGCTCGGCGGTGAGATCGCCAAACAGCAGTGGAACCGCGGTCATGTACTGCAGGCAGTGATCGCGGTCTGCCGGATTGGAGAGAGGGCCGGTCTTGGAGATGATGCGGATCGCCGACTCCTGGGTGGAAATAACGACGCGTTCGACGTCCGCCGCTCGGCCGCGCACCTGCGGGTGCAGCAGCACCGCACATTCGCAGGCGGTCTGGGCGTGGAATTCGGCCGGGAATGCCACCTTGAAGAGAATGTTTTCCATCACGTAGGAACCCAAGGCGGGCGGCAGGCGCAGGCGGCGCTCGGCCTCCGGCTTCAGGCGCTGGTCGGCCACCCTGGTACTGAAACAGACATCGTAGAAACCCCATTGCGCCGCACTCAACGCACCCGGGATCCCCATTTCGCCGCGCAGGGCGATATCGGCGAGGCGAACGCCGCGTGCGCTGGCATCGCCAGCCGCCCAGGACTTGCGCGAGCCCGTATTGGGCGCATGGCGGTAGGTGCGCAGTGCCGAGCCGTCGACCCAGGCGTGGGAGATAGCCGCCAGCAGCTGCTCGCGGCTCGCCCCCAGCAACGCCGCGGCCACCGCGGTGGATGCGACCCGGACCAGCAGGACATGGTCGAGCCCGACGCGGTTGAAACTGTTTTCGAGCGCGATCCCGCCCTGGATCTCGTGCGCCTTGATCATCATCTCCAGCACCAGGGCCATGGTCAGCGGAGGTCTGCCGGCCGCGACATTGCGCTGCGAGAGGTGATCGGCGACCGCCAGGATGGCGCCCAGGTTGTCGGACGGATGCCCCCACTCCGCAGCCAGCCAGGTATCGTTGTAATCCAGCCAGCGGATGCAGCAACCGATATCCCAGGCGGCCTTCATCGGATCCAGGCAAAAGGCGGTGCCTGGCACCCGCGCGCCCTGGGGCACCTGGGTACCCTGAACCAGAGGGCCCAGATGCTTGGCGCACTCGGGAAAGCGCAGCGCCAGCAGGGCACAGCCCAGAGCATCGAACAGGCAGTGGCGGGCGGTTTCCCAGGCTTCCTCGGCGTCGATCCGGTAGTCGCGGACATAGTCCGCGATCGCCTGGATTTCCGGATCATAGTCCGGGCGCAGATTGGCATCGGCAGCTGTGGCCATGGCGCACCTCCGGCTTCGGCGAGTGGCGATCACAACCGGGCGCCGGGCGCCCGGAACTCGATCCCATGATAGCCATTCGGCGGACCACCCGCAGCGTGCGCCGCGGAGATCGGCGGCGGCTGGCAGGACGGTGCCTCAGAAGGTGTCGGCGGGAACCCGCACCCAGCCTTCCATCAGGATCCGCGCGCTGCGGCTCATGCTCACCCTGGCCACCGCCCATTGGTCATCGACCTGGCGAGCCTCGGCGCCGACCCTCAGGGTGCCCGAGGGATGGCCGAAACGCACCGCGCTGCGCTCGTCGCCGCCGGCGGCGAGATTGACCAGGGTCCCCGGGATCGCCGCCGCGGTGCCGATCGCCACCGCGCAGGTGCCCATCATGGCGTGGTGCAGCTTGCCCATCGACAGCGCGCGGACCAGCAGATCGATGTCGTCGGCGGCAATGCGCTTGCCGCTGGCAGCCACATAATCCCTGGGGTTGGCCACAAAGGCGATCTTGGGGGTGTGCTGGCGCGTAGCAGCCTCCTCCGGCGTCTGGATCAGCCCCATGCGCAGGGCGCCGGCGATGCGGATACGCTCGAATTTCTCCAGCGCCGCGGCATCGCCATTGATCGCCTCGCGCAGCTCGGTCCCCGTGTAGCCGATATCCTCGGCGTTGACGAATACCGTGGGGATGCCGGCGGTGATCATGGTTGCCTTGAGGACACCGATCCCGGGAACCTCGAGATCATCGACCAGATTGCCGGTGGGAAACATCGCACCTTCATCGGCATCGGCCGGATCGACAAACTCCAGCACGATCTCGGCGGCCGGAAAGGTCACGCCGTCCAGCTCGAAGTCGCCGGCCTCCTGCACCTGGCCGTCGGTGATCGGTACCCGGGCGATGATGGTCTTGCGGATGTTGGCCTGCCAGATGCGTACCCTGCAGGTGCCGTTGTGCGGAATGCGCGCCGGATCGACCAGGCCGGCGTGAATGGCGAAGGCACCGGCCGCCGTGGACAGGTTGCCGCAGTTGCCGCTCCAGTCGACGAAGGCCTTGTCGATTGCCACCTGCCCGTAGAGGTAGTCAACATCGTGATCCGGCTGACTGCTCTGCGAGAGGATCACGCACTTGCTGGTGCTGGACGTGGCCCCGCCCATGCCGTCGATATGGGCGGCATAGGGATCCGGACTGCCGATCACCCGCAGAAACAGCTGGTCGCGGGCCGGGCCCGGCTGCCGGCAGGGCTCCGGCAGATCCTGGAGGCAGAAGAACACCCCCTTGCTGGTGCCGCCGCGCATATAGGTGGCGGGGATGCGGATCTGCGGCGCATGACTCATGGACTTCTCCTCGCAGGGCACAGCGGATTTCCTCAGGCAGTGGCCTCGGCCTCGAGGAAGTCGTCGGCAAACCGCTGCAGGACGCCGCCGGCCGAGTATATGGACACCTCTTCGCCGGTATCCAGGCGGCAGAGCACTGGGACCTCCTCGCGCCGACCGTCGCGGCGGTGGATCACCAGGGTCAGGGTGGCGCCCGGAGTGTGCTCGCCCAGCACATCGAAGGTCTCGGTGCCGTCGATGCCCAGGGTCTTGCGCGTGGTGCCCGGCAGGAACTCCAGCGGCAGCACGCCCATGCCGATCAGATTGGTGCGATGGATGCGCTCGAAGCCCTCGGCGACGATCGCCTCGACTCCGGCGAGGCGCACGCCCTTGGCCGCCCAGTCTCGCGAACTCCCCTGCCCGTAGTCGGCCCCGGCGATGATGATCAGCGGCTGCTTGCGGCTCAGGTAGGTCTCGATCGCCTCCCACATGCGCACCACCTGGCCCTCGGGCTCGATGCGTGCCAGCGACCCCTGCTGCACCTTGCCATCGACGACGGCCATCTCATTGATCAGTTTGGGATTGGCGAAGGTTGCCCGCTGTGCGGTCAGATGGTCGCCGCGATGGGTGGCGTAGGAATTGAAGTCCTCTTCCGGCAGCCCCATCTTCGCCAGGTACTCGCCGGCCGCACTGTCGGCCAGAATGGCATTGGACGGCGACAGATGGTCGGTGGTGATGTTGTCGCCGAGTACCGCCAGCGGCCGCATGCCCTGCAGAGAGCACTCGCCGGCCAGCGCGCCTTCCCAGTAGGGCGGGCGGCGGATATAGGTGCTCTGGGGCCGCCATTCGTAGAGCGGGCTGACCATGGTCTCGGCGGCATCACGCTGCTCGAACATGGGGATATAGACCTGCCGGAACTGCTCGGGCTTGACGCTGGCGCGCACGATGGCGTCGATCTCGGCGTCGCTGGGCCAGAGATCCTTGAGTGTCACCGGGTTGCCTTGGGAATCGATGCCCAGCACGTCGCGCTCGATATCGAAACGGATGGTTCCGGCAATGGCATAGGCCACCACCAGCGGCGGCGAGGCCAGAAACGCCTGCTTGGCATAGGGGTGGATGCGGCCGTCGAAGTTACGGTTGCCCGACAGCACCGCCACCGCGTAGAGATCCCGATCGACGATCTCCTGCTGGAGCTCGGGATCCAGGGCTCCGGACATGCCGTTGCAGGTGGTGCAGGCAAAGCCGACGATCCCGAAACCGAGTTGCTCCAACTCCCGCTTCAGCCCGGCCTCTTCGAGGTACAGGGCCACGGCCTTGGAGCCCGGTGCCAGCGAGGTCTTCACCCAGGGCTTGCGGACCAGGCCGCGGGCATTGGCATTGCGGGCCAGCAGGCCGGCGGCGATGACATTGCGCGGGTTCGAGGTGTTGGTGCAGCTGGTGATGGCGGCGATGATCACCGCACCGTCCGGCATCTGCCCCGGCACTTCCTCCCAGGCACCGGCGATGCCGCGTTCGGTCAACTCCGTGGTCGGCACCCGCGCGTGCGGATTGGAGGGGCCGGCCAGAGTGCGAACCACCGTAGAGAGGTCGAAGCGCAACAGCCGTTCATACTCCGCCTCACCCAGGGTGTCCGCCCACAGGCCGGCAGTCCTGGCATAGGTCTCGACCAGCCGCACCTGCTCATCCTCGCGCCCGGTCAGGCGCAGATAATCGAGGGTGTTGTCGTCGATCGCGAACATGGCGGCCGTGGCGCCGTACTCGGGCGCCATGTTGGAAATGGTCGCGCGGTCCCCCAGGGTCAATGCCGCGGCCCCTTCGCCGTGAAATTCGAGATAGGCACCCACCACTCGCTCGCGACGCAGAAACTCGGTCAACGCCAGCACGATATCGGTAGCGGTAATGCCCGGCTGTGGCTTGCCGAGAAGCTCCACGCCGACGATCTCCGGCAGGCGCATCCAGGAGGCGCGGCCGAGCATGACGTTCTCCGCCTCCAGGCCGCCGACGCCCACGGCGATGACCCCGAGGGCATCGACGTGCGGGGTGTGGCTGTCGGTGCCGACACAGGTGTCGGGGAAGGCGACGCCATCCGCCACCTGCACCACCGGCGACATCTTCTCCAGGTTGATCTGGTGCATGATGCCATTGCCCGGCGGGATGACATCGACGTTGCGAAACGCGTGCTTGGTCCAGTCGATGAAGTGAAACCTGTCCTCGTTGCGGCGATCCTCGACGGCGCGGTTCCTGGCGAAGGCCTCCGGGTCGTAACCGCCGCACTCCACTGCCAGCGAGTGGTCGACGATGAGTTGGACGGGCACCACCGGGTTGACCTTGGCCGGGTCTCCGCCGCGCTCGGCGATGGCATCGCGCAGGCCCGCCAGATCGACCAACGCGGTCTGACCCAGAATGTCGTGGCACACCACCCGCGCCGGGAACCAGGGGAAATCGCGCTCACGCTTGCGCTCGATGAGCTGGCGCAGGCAGTCGTCGAGAATCCCGGCATCGCAGCGGCGCACCAGATTCTCGGCCAGCACCCGCGAGGTGTAGGGCAAGCCGTCGTAAGCCCCGGGCGCGATCGCCTCCACCGCGGCGCGGGCATCGAAGTAGTCGAGTTCGGTTCCGGGAAGGCGTTTGCGGAATTGGCTGTTCATGGACTCCGGCACGATCAATGGTGCAAATGAGAGGGAAAGATGGCCCGGCGCGCCGGGCCCGGGTTGCGCCAGTTCAACCGCGCTGTTCGAGCGGCACTACCTTGCGCAGGTCCTCGCCGACATACTCGGCGCTGGGGCGGATGATGCGGTTGTCGGTGCGCTGCTCCATGACGTGCGCCGCCCAGCCGGTGAGCCGGGACATCACGAAGATGGGCGTGAACAGCTTGGTGGGAATGGCCATGAAGTGATAGGCGGAGGCGTGGAAAAAATCCGCATTGCAGAACAGCTTCTTCTCACGCCACATCACTTCCTCGCAGCGCACCGACACCGGATAGAGCACGCTGTCGCCGACGTCCGCTGCCAGTTTTTCGGCCCATACCTTGATGATCTCGTTACGCGGATCGGAGTCGGAGTAGACCGCGTGGCCGAAGCCCATGATCTTTTCCTTCCGCTCCAGCATACCCAGCATCTCGCGCTCGGCCTCGTCCGGACTCTGCCACTGCTCGATCATCGCCATGGCCGCCTCGTTGGCGCCACCATGGAGCGGGCCGCGCAGGCTGCCGATCGCGCCGGTGATGCAGGAGTGCATGTCGGAAAGCGTCGACGCACAGACCCGCGCCGTAAAGGTGGAAGCGTTGAATTCGTGCTCGGCGTAGAGGATGAGCGACACGTTCATGACCCGCTCATGGAGTTCGTTGGGCTTGCCACCGCGCAGCATGTGCAGGAAATGCGCACCGATGGAATCGTCGTCGGTCTCGGTGTCGATGCGCAGGTTGTCGTGGCTGAATCGGTACCAGTAGCAGATGATCGACGGAAACAGCGCCAGCATGCGGTCGGCGATCTCCCCCTGCTGGCTGAAATCCGCCTCGGGTTCGATGTTACCGAGAAAGGAGCTGCCGGTACGCAACACATCCATCGGGTGAGCCGTGGCGGGGATGCGCTCGAGCACTTCCTTGAGCGGCTTGGGCAAGCCGCGGAGCCCTTTCAGCCCGGCCTTGTAGGCATCCAGTTGCTGGCGCGTGGGAAGAGCTCCCTTGAGTATCAGGTACGCCACTTCCTCGAATGTACAGCTCGCCGCCAGATCCTTGACGTCGTAGCCCCGGTAGGTCAGGCCGGAACCTTCCTTGCCCACGGTCGACAGGGCGGTCTTGCCGGCGATCTGGCCACGCAGGCCCGCGCCTTCGAGTTTCTTGGCAGTCGTCATAGAGGTCTCCAGTTACCCTTGTAGCCTTGAGATAATCGCTCACCGGCAGCTCGCCGGCAAAACCGATCCGCCGCTAGTCGGCCTTGGTCGCAGAAAACAGCGCATCGAGCCGCGCCTCGTAGGCGTGGTAATCGAGGTAATCATAGAGCTCGGCGCGGGTCTGCATCAGCTCCACGACTTCGGTCTGGTCGCCGCGCTCGAGAATGCTCCGGTAGACGGTCTCCGCGGCGCGATTCATGGCACGAAAGGCCGACAGCGGATAGAGCACCAGATCCACGCCCCAGGAGCCGAGCTCCGCGCGGTTGTACAGCGGGGTCTGGCCAAACTCGGTGATATTGGCGAGCAGGGGCGCGTCTATGGCCCCGGCAAAGGCGCGGTAATGCGCCTCCTCGCTCACCGCCTCGGCAAAGATGCCGTCCGCACCGGCTTCGATGCAGGCCTGGGCGCGCTCGATGGCCCGTTCCAGGCCCTCCTGGGCGAAAGCGTCGGTGCGCGCCATGATGAAAAAATCCGGGTCCGTGCGGGCATCGACCGCCGCCTTGATGCGGTCGACCATCTCTGCCAGGGAGACGATTTCCTTGTTGGGCCTGTGCCCACAGCGCTTCTGGGCGACCTGATCCTCGATGTGCACCGCAGCGGCCCCGGCGCGGATCATCTCGCGAACGGTGCGCGCGATATTGAAGGCGCCGCCCCAGCCGGTATCGATGTCCACGAGCAGCGGCAGCGCACTGGCCCCGGTAATGCGACGAACGTCCTCGAGCACATTGTCGAGCGACGTGATGCCCAGATCCGGGAGGCCATAGGAGGCGTTCGCGACTCCGGCCCCGGACACATAGATGGCCTGGTGACCCAGGCGCTCTGCCATCAGGGCAGTGTAGGCATTGATGGTACCGACCACCGCCAATGGGCGGTGCTCGGCGATGGCGCGACGAAATTTCGCGCCTGGCGATGGGTGGGTCATGACGAACTCCTGCACTGTATCCGGCGCCGCCGCAAGGTTCCGGCCGCAGCCGCCGGACCCCGTGCCGCAATAACGCATCAGGCTCCGTACGGAGGCTGGGTGCGCAATTCTGCCACTAATGCCCTGTCCACGCGACCCGAGACCGAGACGCGGCCTCCTGCCCCAGCCCGTGTCCGCTACCCATCTCGACTGGCCGTCAGCCGTCCTCCGTCCGCCCCCCCTGCGCCGGCACCCGCGGCGGCAAGGCATCGACGGTGTCCTGCCGGCCCCGCTCGCCCAGCAGGCGCTGCAAGCGCTCGCGCAACAGGGCCTCGTGCAGCTCCTGCTGACGCCGCTCGTCGCGCAGCGCGTGCAACAGCGCACCGGCCATGAACATCATCAGCACCATGAAGGGAAAGGCGGCCAAGATGGAGATGGTCTGCAGGGCCTCGAGCCCGCCGCTGGCCAGCAGAACCTCGGTCACCGTCACGGTAACCAACCCCCAGATCAGGCGGATGAGGCGGTCCGGATCGAGCCGCCCCTGGCTGGTGAACATGCCTAGTGGGCCAACGGCAGACAGTCGAGGGTAAGAAACAGGGTCGAGCCGATCTCGGTCTCGACCGCGGCGCCCAGCCCTGCGCCTTCGAACATCTCGAAGTCCAGGGTCGAGCCGCCCAGGACAACCCCCAGGCAAAACAGCAGAAAGCCTGTGGTGACAAATAGATACAGCCAACCGAAATGCCTGGTGGTGAATTCCAGCAGGCTGTTTGCTACCGCCGAGAGCTGTCCGGAGTCACGCACGCCCAGATAGATGAACACCGCCATCACAGCCAGCGACCAGATCAGCGTCCAAGGCGCCCGCCGCCAGGCCCGAACGCCTTGCAGCATGCCTTTCTCCCGCTATTGGCGCCAGCAGGGTAAATGCCGGGGACTCGCCGCCGCAACCCGCACTGCAAGCGCGTGCAGCGACGCCGGAATCATTCGTCTTCCGGGTCGAGCCTGAGCGACAGGGAGTTCACGCAATAGCGCAGGCCGGTCGGCGCCGGGCCGTCGGGAAACACATGGCCTAGGTGACTGCCGCATTCGGCGCACAGGATCTCGGTACGCACCATGCCGCGGCTGGCATCGGTGTCCTCGGCGATATGATTGTCGTCCAGGGCCCGGTAAAAGCTCGGCCAACCACTGCCGGAATCGTACTTGGTCTCCGAACTGAACAGCTCTGCGCCACAGCACGCGCAGACATAGGTGCCCGGCCGCTTCTCGTCACAGTACGCGCCGGTGAACGGCCGCTCGGTACCCTTGCGGCGGCAGACTTCAAACTGCTCCGGCGTCAGCTTCTCACGCCAGTAGTCCTCGCCCCTGGCTTTCCAATCGCTCATCGCAACACCCCCGAACATCAATAGGATGATTACTAATCTACGCTACAATGGCGCGCTTTTTAAGGGCCTTTACTGCTTCCCGAGCCGCGCCATGCTGCACTATCACAAGTCCGCCAAACTCGAACACGTCTGCTACGACATCCGCGGCCCGGTGCTGGATCACGCCCATCGGCTGGAGGAGGAAGGCCACCGCATCATCAAGCTCAACATCGGCAATCCGGCGGCGTTCGGCTTCGAGGCCCCGGACGAGATCATCCAGGACGTGATCCGCAATCTGGGCGCAGCCCAGGGCTACAGCCACTCCAAGGGCATCTTCGCGGCCCGCAAGGCGATCATGCAGCGCTGCCAGCTGCAGGGCATCCCCGGCGTCGACGTCGAGGACATCATTCTCGGCAACGGCGTCAGCGAACTGATCGTCATGGCCATGCAGGCACTGCTCAACCCCGGCGACGAGATCCTGGTGCCGGCGCCGGACTATCCCCTGTGGACCGCGGCGGTGACCCTGGCCGGCGGCAAGCCCGTCCACTATCGCTGCGACGAAGCCGACGGCTGGCAGCCGGACCTGGCCGACATCGAAGCCAAGACCGGCGAGCGCACCCGGGGCATCGTGGTCATCAACCCGAACAATCCCACCGGCGCCGTGTACAGCGAGGCACTGCTGCGCGCGCTGACCGAGCACGCCCGGCGCCACCAACTGATCCTGTTTGCCGACGAGATCTACGACCGTATCCTCTATGACGGCGCGGCCCACGTCCCCTTGGCCTCGTTGTCCGAGGACATCCTCTGCATCACTTTCAATGGCCTGTCCAAGAACTATCGCCTGGCGGGCTTTCGCTCCGGCTGGCTGATCGCCAGCGGCGCCAAGCACCGTGCGCGCAGTTACCTGCAGGGCATCGAGATGCTGGCCTCCATGCGCCTGTGCGCCAATGTGCCGGCCATGTACGCGATCCAGACCGCGCTGGGCGGGCGCCAGACCATCGAGGATCTGGTGATCCCGGGCGGCCTCTTCCACCAGCAGCGCGACCTGGCCTGGAAGCGGCTCAACGCCATGCCCGGGGTCAGCTGCGTGCGGCCGCTGGGCGCGCTCTATCTCTTCCCCCGCCTCGACCCCGAGGTCTATCCGATCGCCGACGACGAACAGTTCGTGCTGGATCTGCTGCTCCAGGAAAAGCTGTTGCTGGTCCAGGGCACGGCGTTCAACTGGTTCGACACCCAGCACTTCCGGATCGTCTTTTTGCCCAAGCTCGACGAGCTCAACAGCGCCATGGACCGCCTGGAGCACTTTCTGGAACGGCTGCGCACCGGCTGACCACTCAACCGACGGCGAAACCCAGCAGGCGCAGGTCGCGGGCGGTCTCCGGAGTACAGTCCCCGAGCACCCGATAATGTTCGAACTCCGGCCGCTCCGGGCAGTTGCGCCGCAGCGCGTCGAAGGCCGCGCCCGGGGCGCCCCCCCGGGCCAGGGCCGCCGCCATGCGGCACCCCTCCGCACGGACATCGAAGGTTGCCAGCACTGCCTCGGCCAAGACATCGCCCCGGCCGGCCAGTTCCAGAACCTGTTGCGGCCTCGGCGGCGCCGGCGGTGGGGGCAGGCCCAGCCAGGCGCAGAACGCCTCGTGCACGGCGCGGCTGCCGTTGTCGCGTCCCTCCCGGCTGTAGCCGGCGATATGGGGCGTGCCCAGGTCCACCAGCCGCCACAGGTCGAGATCGATCTCGGGCTCGCCTTCCCAGACGTCGAGGGCCGCGGTCAGCTTCCGGTTATCCTCCAGCAGACGCCGCAGGGCGGCATTGTCGATCACCGCGCCGCGGGCGGCATTGATCAGCAGGCAGCCGGGCTTGAGCCGCGCCAGGCGCCCGGCGTCGAGCAGATGGTGGGTGGCGTGGGGGCCTTGGCGGCTGAGGGGAACGTGCAGGCAGAGGATATCGGCACCGGCCAGCAGTTCGTCCAGGCCCGCAGAAGCGGCCAGGGCACCCGGCCGCAGCAGCGGATCCCGCACCAGGCAGCGCACCCCCAATCCTTGCAGCACCTGGTACAGGCGGCCGCCGACCGCGCCGCAGCCGAGAATGCCGACCGTCAGGCGCCGCCATTGCGGGCGCAGGGCGCAGAACACCGCCAGCAGGTACTGCACCACGGCTCCGGCGTTGCAGCCGGGCGCGTGCGCGACCTGGATGCCGGCACGCGCCAGCCAGGCAAGGTCCAGGTGGTCGCAACCACTGGTCGCCGAACCCACGAAACGCACCGCGCTGCCGTCCAGGAGCGCGGCGTCCACCCGGGTCACCGAGCGTACCAGCAGTACTTCGGCATCGCGTACCGCGGCCGCAGTAATCGCCCGCCCCGGCAGCGCCAGCACCTCGCCGTGCGCGCCGAACAGGGTGTCGAGCAGCGGCATGTTTTCGTCGGCGACGATCTTCATCCCAGCCAGTCCCGGCACAGATAACGGTCGGTATCACGCCAGTCAGGGGTGCCGTAGAACCGGCACAGCGCATCGGCGAACAGCCGGGCGCGCGGCGGCGGGCCGCGCTGGAGCAAGCGCTCGAGTTCCGCGGCCACTCGGGCGCCGAAGTCACCGCCGGCACCGACTCCCCGGAGATTATCCGCGCTGGGGCGAAAGCAGTACCCGGCGGCCACGGAAAAGATCCATTCCAGCGCCTGGGGACGGGCCTCCACCGCCTCGAAGGCGCGCTGACCGGCGGCGTCGCGGCCATCCGGTCGATACCAGTAACCGAAATCGATGCGCAGCCGCCGCGCCGGCCCGGCGACACACCAGTGTGCGGTTTCGTGCAGGGCGCTGGCGAAGTAATCGGCGCGATAGCACAGTCGATGCGGCGCGTTTCCGGACGCCGGAAGGTACAGCGGCTCTGCGGCGCCGCCCTCCAGCTTGGTACCCCAGCGCGCCCGGAAGCAGTCCGCGAACACCAGTTCCAGATCGGCGCAGCGGTGGCCGCGACCAATCGCCGGAGAGTCTGCCTGCAGAGCCCTTCTCACCACCGGCTTCCCGCTATTGTGCTCACGGGGTTTCGCGGGTACTTTAGGCCTCGATGGTTGTGATCGTGCCACTCACAGCTAGAAAGCCGAACGGCTTTGCCGCAAACCATCGATAGGAGTGAATCATGCACGTTTCTGACGACTCCCCTCCCCGCTCCGACAACGTCATCGACCTCTTCAGCCGCCAACCCTACTCCCACCCCTTCCATCATCGCTTCATTCGCCTGGCCCCGGAACTCGACGGCATGGAAATGCTGTACTCGAACGAGACGCACCCGGACCGCCTGTTCAGCATCAAGATCCTCTGCTGGGCCCTGCGCGCCGACGGCGATATCGTCGGCCTGGTGCCCTGGCTCAACACCCTCACCGCCTGCCCGGAGATCAGCGATCCCCTGAACGGCCGCTGGGAGGGCTATTACGATCCGGGCATCGACGAGATGTTCGAAGATGCCCCCCTGCACAAGGTGATGGAGCTCGAGGCCGCCGCCGAATACTACGAATATTCCTGCGAAGACGGCGACGACCCCGTACAGGAAATCCCCGATACCATCGGCACCCATGCGGTATTTTCGGGAGACGGCTTCAAGACGCTCAGCCTGCGCGAAGTGGTCAGCTGGCGACTGCTGTTCGACGGCACCATCGAGGGCATGATCGTGGATCCCGAGAAAGTTCGGGAAACCCCGGTGCTGCCCGGCGACCCCAGCCTGTTCGCGGCCGAAAGCCACGCCGATTTCCGCTATTACTTCCAGCACCACATCGCCAACAAGATCAAGGCCCAGGATCCGGAAGCCATGGAGGCCATCGCGCTGCTCGCCGATTCCTGATGCGGACTCTTCCTCGCCGTTGCATGCCGGATGCAGCGGCTCCTCATCCACCGCGGCGGATGAAGTAGCAGTACTCAGCGCCGCGCTCCCATTGCGCCACCAGTTCGTGCCCCAGATAGGTGCAGAACCTGCCGACATCGCGCTGTGTCGAGGGATCCGTGGCGATCAACTTGACGACCTGACCCGCGGCAAGCTTGCGTACCCCATTGTGCAACAGCATCACCGGCTCCGGACAGATCAGCCCCCGGGCGTCGACCAGCAGGTCGAAGGCCGGCTCCGCAGCTTCCACGGACATCAGGCGCGCGCCGCCCGCTGCGCGCCGGGGAACCGCCCTGTCACGCGTCGGCGACTGTCACGCGCCGGCGAGCAGGCGCTCGACCCGCTCCACCTTGTCGGCGAGACTCTGGTGGCGATCGGTGCGGGTGCCGATGCGCAGCGTCGAGGAGATCCGCGCCCGGCCCATCTCGTGTACCCGGCGATGACACTCCTTGATGGCGGCCAGCACCGGATCCCACTCCCCCTCGACGTTGGTGCCGAAGGCGTGCATGCGCGGCTGCAGGCCGGCGGCGGCCAGCACCCGCTCGCACTCCGCGACCTCGGCAGCGACCGAGACATCACCGCCCAGCGGAATCAGACAGAAGTCGACATGGACGTGCATACCACTGCTCCTCGCCAGGCCGTGCCTGACCTTGCTCCGCCGGCGGCGATACCGCCCGACGGCTGAACTCAGGGCGCCGCTGCCAGCCGCTGGCGGACGCGATCGAGCCGCGTCAGCAGATAGATGGCACCGACGATGTTGCCGATGATAAAGAGCGCTATCACCCAGGGCAGCGCCGCAGCCGCCGAGCCTTCCAGAAAATAGATGATCCAGGCCAGCAGCAGACAACCGAACACGAAATCCAGGGTCACCACCAGACCCCAGGGTTCGCGCAGCGCGGCGAGAAATCCGCCCAGCCCGGGATCGGCCCAGGCCGCCCAGACGAACACGCCGAGAAACGCCAGTAGATAGAGGCCGATCGACCATTTTGCCGCGCCCATGGTTTCCTCCGAATTCTGATCATTATTGGCAGCGCCATGGTCCGTCGCGTGCTGTTGGCTGTCAAATACCGCCCCGCGGGCGGGTGCGCAGCTTGGCCGTCTGCCGCACCAGCGCCACCAGCCGATCCTCGCCGTCCCACAACCAGCCATCCTCGTCCACCAGGCCATTGCTGATCAACGGCGACTCGAAGCAAAAACGCAGCGGCCCGGGCGCCGGGTGCGCGTGCAGCTGCACGGTCAGCTCCAACGTCGGCACCCAGCCCTCGGCGCCGTACAGGGCGAAGGCCGGCGGCGGCATGGCGTCGGCAAACAGCAGCAAGCCGAACAGATCGATGGGCGCGCCATCGGCAAACCGGGTCCAGCCCAGCCAGCGCGCCCTGTCGGCCGGCTCGGCCGGCGCTCCCGCGAGCGCGCGTACATGCTCCGGCGCCATGCGCTGGATCAGTTGGCGGTGCATGGGGATATTGTCGGCCCTGGGGATATCGAGGCAGTCCTCGTATACCGGCATCCCGGGTATCGGCACCGCACAGTGGCTGGCGCCGCGGTTGGCCGCCAGGTCACTGCAGGTGCCGAGCAACTGGATCACGGTGGCGCCGTCCTGCAGCATGCGCACCATGCCGCTGGAGGTGGCCTTGCCGACCCGCAGCGGCTCCACCTCGCAGCGCACCGGACCCGGTGCCGGGCGCCGCAGGTAGTAGGCGGTAACCACCATGGGGTCCGGGTGCGGCAACGCCGCGGCCAGCGCCCGGGCGCCGACCGCCAGCGCATAGCCGCCATTGGGCGCCTGACCGATATTCCAGTCCGGTGAGAACTCGCCCTCCCAGACGCCCTCGGCGATGCGCCGGACCTGGGTATCCCGCGCAAAACGGCCCGCTCGACTGTCTCCGGGCGCTGTCGGCTCTGCTGTCATCTGCTTCTCCAGTAGCATCTCTCGGCGACGCATTATGCGCAAATGGTCGCGACGCGCCCACGCCCCATTGGTTTGCTTTAGACTCGGGGAAAACACAACAACCTCGGGAGGGGCAGATGACCGTCACCGGCGATTACCCGGACCTCGGGGTCACCCTGGAGGCCGGGGTGGCCACCCTGGTGATCCGCAGGCCGCCCTTCAACTATTTCGATGTCGAGCTGATCCAGACCCTCGCCCGGGCCTTCGAGGAGCTCGACGCCCTGGCGGAATGCCGCGCCCTGGTGCTGGGCGCCGAAGGGCGTGCGTTCTGCGCCGGCGCCGATTTCGGCGGCGGCGAGCGCCTGCAGCAGGATACCGCCAAGGATGACGGCGAGTCCGCGTTCAAGCGGCGCTCCGGACGTCTGTATCAGGAGGCCGTGCGCCTGTTCGGCAACCGCAAGCCCGTGGTCTGCGCAGTACAGGGCGCGGCGATCGGCGGCGGCCTGGGGCTCGCGCTGGTCGGCGATTTCCGGGTGACCTGCCCCGAAGCCAGGTTCAGCGCCAATTTCGCGCGGCTGGGCTTTCATCCCGGCTTCGGCCTCACCCATACGCTGCCGGCGCTGATCGGCCAGCAGCGGGCCCATCTGATGTGCTACACCGGGCGCCGGATCCGCGGCGAACAGGCCCACGCCTGGGGGCTCGCCGATCTGCTGGTACCCCAGAGCGAAGTACTGGCCAAGGCCCAGGAGCTGGCGGCGGAGATCGCCGGGTCCGCCCCCCTGGCCGTGCAGTCGATCCGCGCCACCCTGCGCATGGGGCTGGCCGAGCGGGTGCGGGCGGCGACCGATCGCGAGCTGGCCGAACAGCAATGGCTGCTCCAGACCGAGGACGCCCGCGAGGGCATCAAGGCCACCGCCGAACGCCGCGAGCCGGTGTTTCAGGGCCGCTGAGCCGGGAGCCCATCATGTTCGATCTCAGCCAGCAAGAAGAATTGGTCCTGCTCCAGGACCAGGTGCGCCAATTCGGCGCCGCGGTGCTCCGCGAGCGCCACCGCGAGTTCGAAGCCGCGGGTGCGGTGGCCGACGAGGCGCGGGCCGAGTACGCCGCCCTGGGCCTGGCCGGGCTGGAGCTGCCCGAAGCCCTGGACGGCGCCGGCCTGGGCGCGGTGGCCAGGGTACTGGTCCTGGAGGAGTTGGGCGCCGCGGATCCCGGCGCCGCCCTGGCGCTCGACGCCCTGGGCCCGGCACTCTATCCCCTGGCAGAGCTGGGCGGCGAAGCCGCGCTGACCCGCTACGCCCTGCCGCTGCTCGGCGACCCGGAGGCGCGCGCCCTGCTGGTGTGGGGCGACAGCGAACGGCCGGGCCGGCAGCGCCGCCTGATCGAGGGCGGCCGCGCCACCGGCACCCTGCCCTGGGTACCGGCCGCGCGCGCCGACCTGCTCGTGGTGCTGGACGCCCAGGGGGCTGCGGTGATCGACAGCGGCTTTCGCCTGACGCCGCTCAAGGGCAGCGGCCTGCGCGCCGCGGGCGCGGCGGAATTGGTGCTCGACAACGCCCCCCTGAGCATGCACTGGCGGGATCCGGCGGGCGCCGCGCGGGCCCTGGCGCGCTGGCGCCTGTCCGTGGCGGCGCTGCTCACCGGCCTCATGCGCACCGCGGCCGAGACCTCCCGCGAGTACGCCCTGCAGCGGGTCGCCTTCGGCAAGCCCATCGCCCACCACCAGGCGCTGGCATTTCTGATCGCCGACATGCACAGCGCGGTCGATGCCAGCCGCATCCTGGTGCAGGAGGCCGCCTGGCGGGCCGACGCCGGCCTCCCCTTCGCCGACGCCGCCGCCACGGCCTTTGTCGAGGCTGCCGAGGCGGGCATGTTCGTCACCCCCAATGCCCTGCAAATCTTCGGCGGCCAGGGTTTCATGCAGGATCTGCCGCTGGAGAAATACCTGCGTGAGGCCCGCACCCTGGCCCTGATGGCCGGCGGCATCGACCTGGCCCGCGATCTCGCCGGCGCGGCCGTGGCGGACAGCGCCGACGGCTTTGCCCTGTCTCCAATCCTGGCGGAGGAACCCTGACCATGGACTTCGCCATCGACGCCGCCAGCGCACACCGCCTGGCCGCCTTCGACAAACTCGGCTGCGAACAGATGCGTCCCCTGGGCCTGGAGGCCGACCGCCTCGGCCGCCCCATTCCACCCGACCACCCCTACTTCCAGACCCTGATCGGGATGGGCTTTGGCCGCACCCGCTGGCGGCCCGACCGGGGCGAGCAGGAAGGGTCCGCGGACGCCCATGACAAGGTGGGCAACAGCCGCGCCACCCTGCTGCTGTCGGAACAGCTCTCCTACTGGGACCGCGGCGTCGCGGTGTCGGCGCCCGGGCCTGGGCTCGGCGAGGGCGCCATCATTTCCATGGGTACCGAAGATCAGAAGCAGCGCTATCTGACACCCTTCATCAACCCCGACAAACCGCGCTGGGGTGCCTTCGCGATGACCGAGCCGGGCGCCGGCTCCGACGTCGCCGCGATCCAGACCCGGGCGATCCGCGACGGCGAGGACTGGGTGCTGATCGGCAACAAGTCGTTCTCCGGCAATTCCAGCCGCGCCGACTTCATCCTGGTGTGGGCGACCGTGGATCCGAGTCTGGGCCGCGCCGGCCACCGCGCCTTTGTGGTGGAACACGGCATGCCCGGCCTGCAGGATTTCCACATCGAGCGCAAGATGGGCCTCAAGGCCTACGAATCCACCTCCTTTCGCCTCGAGGAATGCCGGGTGCCCGGCGCCAACCTGCTCGGCGGCGAGGGCCATTACGAGCGCCGCGCGGGCTTCAAGGGCGCCATGAACACCTTCAATTCGACCCGGCCCATGGTCGCAGCCATGGCGGTGGGCATCGGCCGCGCTGCCCTGGACGAGGCGATCGCCTTCGCCCGTGCCCAGGACATGACCGATGACCCGCGGATTCGCGATCGCCTGGAGCGGGTGGCGCGCAAGCTGCGCGCCGCGCGGCTGCTGAGTCTCAAGGCCGCCTGGCTCGCCGATCATCGCCGCGCCAATATCGTCGAGGCCTCGATGGCCAAGGCGCTCGCACCCACCGCCGCCTTCGAGGCGGCGAGCCTGGGCATGGAGCTGCTGGGCGTCGTCGGCGCGCGCGGCGATCACCTGATCGAGAAGCTGTTTCGCGACGTCAAGGCCATGGACATCGTCGAGGGCACAGGGCAGATCCAGCGCGTGATCATGGCGCGCAAGCTGGTCGGGCTGCCCCACGGCTGACCCGGGACGTCAGACAACCCTGTGGAGGAAGCGCCCATGCACCACAATCATCGCAACCGCCTGCTCGCCGGTGCCCTGCTGACCGCAGCGCTGTCCGGCTGCGGAGACACCGACGATCCGACCGCCCAGGGACTGCTCGACACCGAGGGAACCCGGGACCCCTGGCTGGTGCAGTACCTGGTGCCCGGGGCGGACTTCCTCGGCGTCCACGGACTCACCTTCGACGCCGACGACAACCTCTATGTGGGCAGCGTCATCGGCCAGACCATTTACCGGGTCGACACCACCACGGGCGAGGCCGAGATCTTCGTGGGTCCGCCCGAGGGCATGGCCGACGACCTGGAGTTCGGTCCCGACGGCACCCTGGTGTGGACCTCCATCCTCACCGGCAAGGTCCACGCGCGCAGTCCCGACGGCAGCATCCGGGTGCTGGCCGAGGATCTCCCGGGAATCAATTCAGTGGCCTTCGACAACGACGGTCGCCTGTTCGTCACCCAGGTGCTGTGGGGCGATACCCTCTGGGAACTGGATCCCAAGGGCGAGCGCGAGCCGCGCCAGGTGATCGCCGACCAGGGCCACCTCAACGGCTTCGACTTCAGCCGCAGTGGCGAACTCTACGGGCCGCTGCTCTACAAGGGCAAGGTGGTGCGGGTCGATGTCGACAGCGGTGAACTGGCGACCGTGGCGAGTGGTTTCCGCATCCCGGTGGCGGTCAACCTCGACAGCCGCGACAACCTCTATGTGCCGGATACCGCACTGGGCCGCATCGTCCGCGTCGACATCGATAACGGCGAGAAAACGCTGGTCGCCAGCCTGACCCCGGGGATCGACAACCTGGCGCTCGACTCCCGCGACCGGCTATTCGTCACCAACATGGTCGACAACGCGATACTCCAGGTGAACACCAGAACCGGCGCCACCCGCACCCTGACCCACAGCGCCCTGGCGGTGCCCGGCGGTATCGACGTGGTGCGCGAAGACGGTGTCGATCAGGTCTATCTGGCGGATCTGTTCTCCTTCAAGCGGGTCGACGGCGACAGCGGCGCGGTCACCGAACTCAAACGCGGCCTGCGGGACCGGCTGGAAATGCCGATGACGGTCAGCGTCCGGCGCGGCCGGGCCACCACATCCAGCTGGTTCACCAATGCGGTCCAGGTCATGGATCTGGTCACCGGGGAATCCCTGGCCATCTACCACGATCTGGACCACCCGGTGGACGCCCTGGAGATCGAACCCGGCGTGGTGCTGGTGGCCGAACAGGGCCGCGGCCGCCTGCTGCGCCTCTCCGGCGAGCAGGGCACAGAGCGCAAAACCCTGCGCAAGGACCTCCCCGGCATGGCCGCGCTGCGCGCCCTGCCGCCGGACGACGCCGACGACCCGGTGCGCTATGTCTATCTGACCGACACGCAGGAAGGCAAGCTGCTGCGCATCGACGTGCGCGACGGCAGCAGCAAGGTGATCGCAGCAGGGCTGCAGCAGCCGGAGGGCTTCGATCTGACACCCGAGGGCGATATCGTGCTCGCCGAAGTGGGCCAACGGCGCCTGGTGCGGATCGATCCGGAAGACGGCGAAGTCACCGAGATCGCGCGCAATCTGGCGATCGGCTTTCCCGCCGCCGCCGGCACACCGCCCGGCTATGTGCAGACCGGGGTCGGGGTCTCGCCGTCCGGGGCCATCTATGTCTCGGCAGACCGCAGCTCGGGAATGTACAAGATCGTGCCGCAACAGGCCGGCGGCACGCATTGAGCCCATGCGGAAGGCATCAATGAACCCGGGCATGTGGTATCGGGCCAGCTGTCTGTCCGCCGCCACAGGCCCGGGCAGCTCGCCGGACGGCTCATTCTTTGGGCATCCGGAACCGAGTGTGTTTGACCTCCGTGAACCCGGATCTGGCAGCTTCTCTGTAGCACGGAATTTATTGTGCGCGCGACGCATGTGACAATGGCTCCATAAAACGGAATGGGGCATGTATTCCCCTCGCATCAACCAGGAGGGCGCATGCCACTGTCATGGAACGAAATCAGGGATCGTTCAGTCGCGTTCGTCCGTGAGTGGGAAGGCGAGTCGTCCGAGCACGCGGAAGCCAAGAGCTTCTGGGACGACTTCTTCCGGGTGTTCGGCGTCAACCGGCGACGGCTGGCGACCTTCGAGCACAACGTCAAGAAGGCCAGTGGCGCGCAGGGCTTCATCGACCTGTTCTGGCCGGGCATGTTGCTGGCCGAGCACAAGTCTCTCGGCAAGAACCTCGACTCCGCGTTCACGCAGGCCACGGACTATTTTCCGGGTCTGAAGGACGCCGAGCTGCCCCGCTACGTCATCGTTTCCGACTTTGCCCACATCCGGCTGCGCAACCTCGATAGCGGCGAGGAAGCCGAGTTTGCGCTGACAGACTTGCCGAAGAACCTCCCCTTGTTTGGTTTCATCGCCGGCTACGAAACACGCGAGTACAAAGAGCAAGATCCGGTCAACATCAAGGCTGCGCAACGGCTGGCCGAGTTGCACGATGCTTTGAGGGATGTGGGCTACGAGGGCCACGAACTGGAGGTGTACCTGGTGCGCATCCTGTTCTGCCTGTTCGCCGATGACACCGGCATCTTCATGCCGCGCAGCGCTTTCGAGGACTTCCTGCGGGTACGGACTTCGGAGGATGGCTCCGACCTCGCGCCGCGCATCAACCAGATTTTCCAGACGCTCAATACAGCACCGGAGAAGCGCCTGAAGAATCTGGATGAGCAGATCGCGGCCTTCCCCTACGTGAATGGGCGTCTGTTCGAGGAATGGCTTCCCCAGGCGAGCTTCGACCGGGCCATGCGCGAGACGCTGCTGGACTGCTGCGAGCTGGACTGGGGCAGTATCAGCCCGGCGATTTTCGGCTCACTGTTTCAGGGCATCATGGACGCCGATATGCGCCGCAACCTGGGCGCGCACTACACCAGTGAAAAGAACATCCAGAAGGTCATCGGGCCACTGTTCATGGATGAACTGTGGGCCGAATTCGAGCGCGTCAAGACGCAGAAGTCCAAACTCACGGCCTTCCACGAGAAGCTGGGCAGTCTCAATTTCTTCGACCCGGCCTGCGGCTGCGGCAATTTCCTCGTCATCAGTTACCGGGAGTTGCGGCTATTGGAGCTGGAGGTCATCAAGCGACTGCACGGATCGGACCAGCAGCAGCTTTCGATGGATGCGGTGGATCAGTATGTGAAGGTCAATGTAGACCAGTTTCACGGCATCGAGATCGAAGAGTGGCCCGCCCAGATTGCTCGTGTGGCGATGTGGCTTATCGACCACCAGATGAACCTGCTGGTGGGCGAGACCTTCGGGGAGGCCGTGGTTCGGATTCCGTTGGTGAAGTCTGCGAATGTAGTGCATGGCAATGCCCTAAAGCTAGACTGGAATTCGGTCGTCGAACCATCGGGATGTAGCTACATATTCGGCAATCCGCCGTTCCTGGGACATCACCTGCAAAGCGATACGCAGAAGGCTGAAATGGTCGCTTGTTACCGCTTCACGCCCCGCCCTGGAGTCATGGATTTCGTCACGGCCTGGTACTGCAAGACAGCTGATTTCATCAAGGACACGAATATCTCCGCCGCATTCGTTTCGACGAACTCGATCACCCAAGGCGAGCAGGTGGGAATTCTTTGGCGAGAGCTGGCGCAGCGGGCCTCACTGAAAATTCATTTCGCTCACCGAACCTTCAAGTGGCGCAACGAAGCAAAAGGGGTTGCCGCTGTATACTGCGTCATCATCGGATTTTCCGCGAGGACTGATCTTCCATGTCGGCTCTTCGACTACGAGACGGTTGATGGGGGCGCGCATGAAATTCCGGCGAAGGAAATCAATGCGTACCTCGTAGATGCGCCTTGGGTGCTTCTTGAAAACCGGAGCCGCAACCCTCTGGCCATGCCGGAGATGAAATACGGAAGTAAGCCCACGGACAATGGGCACTTCTTCCTGACGGATGATGAGAAGATCCAATTTCTGGCACGGGAACCCGGTGCAGCGCCCTACATCAAGCCTTTCATCGGCGCGCATGAATACCTAAACGGCATCCCGCGCTGGACGCTTTGGCTGGCTGATGTCGATCCATCCGTAGTCAAAAAGCTCCCAGCCGTGCTCGAACGAGTGAAAGCAGTAGATGCCTTCCGCAAGGCCAGCAAAGCCAAATCGACACGGGAATATCCATACCCAATGCTGTACCGGCAGGTTACGCAACCGAAGGCGGATTACGTTTTGATCCCGAGGCACTCTTCGGAGAATAGGCCATTTATCCCATTTGGCTTCTTCAACAAGGATGTCATCGTTGGGGATAGTTGTTTCGGATTGCCTGAAGCAAGTGCGTTCCATTTCGGGGTCATCCAATCAACCATGCACATGGCATGGATGAGGACCGTATGCGGGCGGCTCAAGAGCGACTACAGATACTCAAAAGACATCGTCTACAACAATTTCCCCTGGCCCATTGACGCCAATGAGAAGCAGCGGGAGGCGATTTCCGATGCTGCACAAGGCGTGCTCAACGCCAGAGCGCAGTTCCCTGACGCGACGCTGGCTGATCTCTACGATCCGCTGAGCATGCCTCCAGCGCTTGTGAAGGCGCATCAGGCTCTCGACAAGGCCGTTGATGCGGCTTACGTCCCCAGCGGCGGGAAACGCGCCTGGGCGACAGAGGCGGAGCGCGTGGCATTCCTGTTCGAGCTGCACCAGAAAATCACCTCGTTGTTGCCGCCCGAGAAACCCGGGGGCCGCAAGAGAAAGTCTGCATGAGCGGCACGGACATTGTGCGCCTGCCGCACCTGCGCGCTGCCGACGACGTGGCGCCAAAGCCCGCGCGGAAGGTGGTGAGACCCAGGCCTCGACCCCCGAAGATGGAATTCACCATGGGCCTGGGCGGTTGACACCAGATCTGATGAGCACCGCAAAGGAGACGATCATCGAGCACGGGCCACAAACAGCCTGTTCCGAAAATCCCTTTCTACCTTGCCGTCAGCGTCCCTTGCCGTCAGGGTCGCGGGGCGCGCGGCCCAGCTCGCGCTGAGCTGTTTCCCCTTTGCCCTCTTTCCCCCTTTGCCACCAACTCAAAGCGACCCCAGCCGCGCATCGGGCACCGCATCCCAGGCACGGCGTTCCGCTTCCAGGGGCTTTTCCAGCAGCCGGCGGCTCGACCCCAGCACCGCGGTCAGGCGCCGCTCGGGCCCGTAGGCGGGCCAGCCCGGATCCCCCCGGTGCGCAAACCGCGTCCAGGCGTCCATGGTCATTTCGGCAAGTGCTCCGGCATCCGCCGCGTCGCCACCGTAGAAGGCCTTTGCCCCGGGCTTGGTGTGGGTTCCGAACACATAGGCCAGCTCGATGGCGTGGGCCGCGCCCAGCTTGCCGTCCATGGCCGGCGAAGGCCAGTCGAACAGATAGTTGAACACCCGCGCTTCATGGGGCTGCTGGCGTTCCAGCAGCCGTAACGCCGGGATGCGGAAGATGCGGTCGGTCTGGATGGCCATGAACAGCTGGGGAATGCCGGGCTCACCGCCACGGGCGGGCAGTGCCTCACGGTAAGCGGCGATCAACCCTGGGGCGTGCTCCTCTCCCACCAGGTAGTCGAGCCGCTTGCGCAGGCCGGCCTCGTCGAGTTCCCGGATCGCCTTGGCCGGCGCGCCGAACAGGTTCCATTCGTCCAGGGTGCTGCCTGCCAGCACCGGAACACCGGCGGCGGAGCCCTCGGCCACCGCTTCAATCGGCTTGCGCGCCAGCAGCTGGCCATCGACCACCGGCATAAAGGGCAGGCTGCCGATACGTGACAATGGATAGCCTTCCACGCGGCCACCTTCGATCAGCCGCTGCGCACGCAGCAAATCTTCCCGGGAGGCGGTGCGCAGACCCTCGGCGTCGAGTCCGGTGGCGGCGAGGATCGCCTCGCCGCGCAGCACGGCCGTCTCCGGGTCCGCGCAGGTGTGGCAGGCGCCGGACTGCGGAATGGCGGCGTGAAACAGACCCCGCGCGGCCGGCATGGCCAGCAGGCTGCCGACGCTCATGCCGCCGGCCGACTCGCCGAAGATGGTCACCCGGCCGGGATCGCCGCCGAATGCCGCGATGTTGTCGCGCACCCAAGCCAGCGCCTGCACCTGGTCGAGCAGGCCTTCGTTGCCGGTCGCGGCAATACGCCCCCCGGTCACCGCGGCCAGGGGAGCGAAACCCAGGATGCCCAGGCGGTAGTTGAGCGTCACCACCACCAGATCGCCGTGGGCCGCCAGGGTGGCACCCTCGTAGATCCCCTGGGCGCCGGACCCTATGGTGAAACCGCCGCCGTGGATCCACACCATCACCGGCCGCCTGCCGGTCAGACCCGGCGTCCAGATGTTGAGATTGAGGCAATCCTCGGACTGGGTACCGGTCTCGGCGCCCATGACCTCGCCCAGCGCACTCTGGTTCTGCGGCGCCCAGCACCCGTACTCCTGGGCATCGCGCACCCCGGCCCAGGGCGCCGGCGGCCGGGGTGGCTGCCAGCGCAGCTCGCCAACCGGGGGCGCCGCATAGGGGATTCCCTTGAAAGCCAGCACGCCGCGACTGTGGCTGCCGCGCAGGCGGCCGCCGGTAGTTTCCACCATGGGTTCGGTCATGTTCGCTCTCCCTGATTGCCGCGCGTCGAAGGCCGTGCCTCAGGCCAGCGGGAAGAACGCCCCCTGGCTGGTCACCCCGTAGGCTGACCCCTGCGGCCCGGGCTCGGCGAGCTCGGCCAGTTGATAAAAGACCGCGCGGCTGAGCAAGGCTTCCAGATTGCGGCGCACCAGCAGATAGGGCGCGGGCTCTGCGCTGTCGGGATCCACACTCACCCGGAGGGGATGGTCGGGACCGGCCACCACCTGATCGCCGGTGTTGGTGGTGAACACCAGCCGGGGGTCTCCCCCGGAGTCGTGTTCCGCCTCCATGGCCACGACCAGAAATGGCGCATCCTCCACCTGGATGCGCCATTTCTCCACCGGCGTCACCAGAAAGTATTCGCCATCCTCGTATTTCAGTATCGACGCGAACAATTGCACCAATTTCAGACGCTCGATGGGACCACCTTCGTGATACCAGGTGCCGTCACGGGCGATGCGGATATCGATGTCGCCGGACAGCGGCGGATCCCAGCGCTCGACCGGCGGCAGCCCACCATCGCGGGTGCGTTCGGCGCCGGCGCGAATATCGTCGAGCGAGAGTTGCAACATGCTCAGTCAGCACCACGCAGTTGGCCTTTGTTGCCCATGGTAACCCCGATGCCGGTAATGAACCTGAGCAGATCCTCCTTGTCGCTGAACTGATCGGCGAAACCCTTGTTGAAGCAGACGTCGACCGCCCCCTGGGCCAGCGCCCAGCAGGCGAGATAATGATAATGAGGGGGCACTTCCTCGAGCACACCACGCTCGATCAGCTGCTGCACCATGACCCCGATACGCTCGGTGGTGGCGCGGCGCATGGCGTGCAGTTCCGCGATCTGTTCGGCGACCAGGGGATCATCCTGGATGCGTTCCTCCAACTGCTGCACCAGGCGGTCGAGCTCGGGATTGGAAAGGCGTGAATGGAAGTACGCCTTGACCATGGCGCCGGGATTGCCGGCCTCGGCGGCGGCAATACCCTGATCCATGTTGACGCGGATTCGGTTCTCGTAGTCGAGCAGGATGCGGGCAAGGATTTCCGACTTGCTCTGGAAATGCTTGTACACGGTACCCTTGCCGATGCCGGCCTCGTCGGCGATCGCGGCCACCGTGACCTGATCGATACCAGCGCGCAGCAGACACTGCAATGCCTTGTCGATGATGCGCTGTTCGCGCGCCAGGAACTGCCGCTTCTTTTCGCGGATTTTGTCGGTACTGGACGAATTCATGGATCCCATGGCTGCCTGACCACTCCGGCTGTAGCGCTCTTGTCGATCTTGTCGATCTTGTTGTTCTGGCTAGGCGGGTCGACCTCTCTCCACTATCCTAAGAGCGCCCCCCGCCGGTGTAAACGGCCACCGCGCCGGCCGCCGATTTACACCAAGGTAGCCGATGCTATAATGCCCGGCCCGCGCTCGCGGGTCATGGCGGAGAGTAGCTCAGACTGGTAGAGCACTGCCTTCGGGAGGCAGGGGTCGCAGGTTCAAATCCTGTCTCTCCGACCAAATCCCGACCCTGCGGATTCCCACCGCCGAACACCACCATCATCATCAGGCCGCCCTCGCACCGGGATCGCAGACCGGGTCCCGCTGGCCGCTCGGCGGCAGCTTGCGCGAGCCGGGCCGAACCTCGTCCGGGGCCGGCAGATCCAGCTCACGAGCCCATTCGCGCATTTGCGGCAGCACATGGTCGGCGAGCAGCTTCATGCTGCGCATCGACTGTTCCTGCGTGGTCGAGCCCCCCTCGATGTGCCAGATCGAAAAAATCCCGGGCCGCAGCCTTTCCAGTATGTGGCGAATCTTGGGCAATACCGTATCCGGGGTGCCGGCGATGATCTGGCCATTGCGCAACAGATTCTCGTAGAGCACCTCGTTGTTGTACCTGCGGGTTTCCGTCACGTCGACGCCGCTGCCGGCCTGCTTGCCCGACACCACGGCCTCGTTGGTTTCCGGATCGGAAAGCGCGTAGGCCAGCCGCTTGGTCGCCGCCTTGGAGTTGTAGCCCGCGGGAAACATCCACTCCGGCCGGGCGAAGGCCGGCTGGCCGCCGCCGTAGACATAGTTCTTGCCCAGCTCATGGGCCTCTTCCTCGGTGTCGGCACAGACCACCTTCTGCAGGTAGCCGAAACACTCTGGACCGGCCTGGAAACCCTCCTCGGCCGCGGTATCCGCATAGAGGTTCCACATCTCCATGGTGGGCGGCAAAAAGGTCGCCAGCGCCATATAGCTGTAGCGATTGCGGGCCGCGAACACCGCGGTTTCCGGGCTCACCAAACTGGGAATCCAGGTCTGCGGAAACGGCTTCTGGATCGGCTTGGCCCAGGGATTGACGTGGCGATATTCGTAATGCTTGCCCTCGTACCTCCAGGGCCCATCCCTGGTCCAGGCCTGGAGAATGAAGTCGTGGGCTTCGTCGAAGCGCTCACGGTTGTAGGTCGGATTGATATTGTTGGCGATCTGCTCGCAGCCGGCGCCACGCACCCAGCCGGTCACCAGGCGGCCGCCGGAAATCATGTCGATGATCGCCAGCTCCTCGGCCAGGCGCAGGGGGTCGGCCACGGGCAGCGGATTGCCCATCAGAGAAATCTTCACCCGCCGGGTGATGCGCGCCAGGATCGCGGCCTCGACATCCATGACCGCGCCCAGGGTAAAGGGGTTGGCGTGGTGCTCATTGAGCATCACGCCATCGAAGCCCAGTTCCTCGGCGTAGAGTTTTTCGTCCAGGTAGCGATTGAACAGCGCCCCCGCCTTTACGGGATCCAGAAAGCGGTTGGAAACACCGAAGAAACTTGCGTTGCGGATCACTTCTTCTTCGGGGACCGGTCCGTAGGGCCGCTCGGTAAAGGTCGCAATGTGCATGATGGCTCCTCCCCCCGCAGCGCAGGCGGTATCAGGACAGGTGGTTGGCGAGTTTCTTGAGGAACTTGCCGGTCTGCTCGATCTCCGGGCGGTGACCGCAATCCTTGAACAGCACCAGCTTCGCATCCCGTATCGCGTCCTGATACAGGGACGCGGCACTGACCGGCACTATGGCGTCGTCTTTGCCCCAGAGCATCAGGGTGGGCAGATCGCGCGCCAATCCGAGTCGGTAATAGAGCGCGGGATTGTTCATATAGGGCTGCCAAGCGAGCCGCGCCGCCTCTGCGGTGGCATCCTGAAAATGCTCGAACTGCTCCGGCGTCATGGCGCCGCCGAACAGGCTGGTGAACTCTTCGCTGGACGCTGGATCCTTCACGCTGGCGGCGAGGTATTGTTCGACAGGTGCCTCGAAGAGATCCCGAATCACACCCTGGGGCGGCTTGATGCCCATGGGCGCCACCAAGGTGAGGCTCGCGAACTGGCCCGGATTCTGCGCGGCCATCTCCGCGGCTATCCAGCCGCCGAAGGAGAAGCCGATCACGTCGGCGCCCACCCAGTCCTGCTCGAGCATCACCTGGGCGTAGTAATTGGCCAGATCGCCGACACTGCGAATCCAATCGATGCGCGGCGACACGCCGAACCCCGGGTGCAGCGGCACGATCACCTTGCGCGTCTCGGCCAACTGCCGCTGCCACGCCAGCCAGCCGGGATTGCCGAGCTCCTCGTGCAATACCAGCACTGGCTTGCCCTTGCCGGCCTTCAGATAACTGAGCTCGGCGCCGGCAGCGGCGATGGTCTTCTGTTTGCAGTCCGACTTTGCCAAGATCTTCCTCCCCGTCCCCTCGTGTTGGTCCCGGTCTGGCGCCGGTGTCGGCCGCAAGCGGCCAGCAATAGCTCAACCTACCCAGTAGTAACCTCGCCGTCAACCGCCGGACCTGGCGCGGACTTGGCGTTCGCGCCTACTGGCGGTATAACAGGCGGTCTACGCGCCTGCGGATCAGCCGCCGTCACCAACCCGCACCGAGGACGCCCCATGGATAAAACCACCCAGATCGCACTGGTGCGCCGCACCTTCGCCCACATCGACGCCGGCACCACGGACCTGGACGCCGAAGTCACCCGCAATCCGACCCGGGCGTATACCGACCCGGAGTGGTTGGCCAAAGAGCAAAGCACCCTGTTTCGCAAGTACCCCATGTTCATGGGACTGTCCGGGCGGCTCCCCGAAACCGGCGCCTATGTCGCCGAGCAGGTGGCCGGCCTGCCGGTACTGCTGACCCGCGGCGGCGATGGCCAGGCACGCGCCTTCGTCAATCTGTGCCGCCACCGCGGCGCGCCCGTGGCTCAGGGCTGCGGGCGCAGCGCTGGTTTCAGCTGCCCCTATCACGCCTGGCGGTACGACCGCGAGGGCCGCCTGATCGCGATTCCGGATCAGCGCTCATTCCCCGGTATCGACCGCGAGAGCCGAGGGCTCATTCCACTGCCACTACTGGAAAAGAACGGCATGCTCTGGCTGTTGCCGGAACCGGGCGCAGCCCTGGATGACAGCGTGCTGGACAACCATCTGCAGGGCCTGGGCGCGGAACTCTCCGCCTATGAATTCGGCGGCTACAGCCTCTACCGCAGCGAAGTCTTCGAGCGCGCCGCCAACTGGAAGATGCCCATCGACACCTTTCTCGAGGCCTATCATTTCGCCACCCTGCACCGCGATACCGTGGCGCCGATCTTTTTTCCCAACCTCTGCCTGTTCGACGCCTTCGGCCTCAACCACCGGGAAGCGGTGATTCGGCGCAGCATCGAGGAGCTGCGTGAACAGCCCGAGGAGCAGTGGGATTTCGTCCGCCACACGGCGATCTCCTATCAGCTGTTTCCCAATACCGTGCTGGTGATGCAGGCCGATCACGTCGAGACCTGGCGGCTGTTTCCGGCCGGCGACCGGCCCGACCGCTGTATGGTGCAATTCGATTGCTATGTCCCGGAACCGCCGGCCACCGCCAAGGCCCACCGTTACTGGGAGGCCAATATCGATCTCGCCCTGCGCACGGTCGACGCCGAAGACATCGCCATGCAGGTGAATATGGAAACGGGCTATCTATCGGGCGCCGTCGACGAAGTGCTGATCGGCCGCAACGAACCGGCGCTGGCGCATTTCCAGCGCGCCGTCCACCGGGCCGTCACCGGCGACTGAGGCCGGCGTCAGTCGCGCAGGCGCGGATCGCGAAACCCGTACCAGCTGATCGCCAGCGCCAGCGCGCTGAGCAACGCCGCGACATCGAACACCACGGCCGAGCCCAGCCACCACAGCTGACCGGCGATCCAGGAGCCCAGGGCACCGCCGAGCCCGAAACTCACTGCCCCGTACAGTGCCTGGCCGCCAGCCTGGCCGGAGCTCTCGAACAGTCGCCGCACCGTCTCGATGCCGGCGGCGTGATAGCTGCCGAAGGTGAAGGCGTGCAGGGTCTGGGCGATCACCAGCAGCACGACCCAGTCGCTGAAATGGCCGATCAGCCACCAGCGCAACGCGGCCAACCCGAGACTCGCCAACAGCAGCGTGCGGACCCCGAAGCGCAACAGCACCCGGTGCATCACCGCGAACATCAACACCTCGGCAGCCACCCCCACCGACCACAGCAGGCCGATGGCGGTGCGACCGTAGCCAATGTCCTGCAGGTGCAGACTGAAGAAGCTGTAGTAGGCGCCGTGCGCGGCCTGCAGCAACAGACCCGAAAGCAGAAAACTGATCACCGCCGGCTGGCGAACCACCAGCAGCAGGGGTTGCCTGCGGCGCTCGCCGTCCAGGTCGTGCGGCCGGGGCACCAGCAGGCTGCTGACCAGGATGGCCGCCAGCAGCGCCATGCCCAGCACCGGGAACAGCCCGATGCCCCAGGCATCGAAACTGTAGCCGGCGCCGACCACTGCGGCGATGAAGCCCACCGAGCCCCACAGCCGGATGCGGCTGTAGCGTTCCGGACGGGAACCCAGAAAGCCCAGGGTGATCACTTCGCACTGGGGCAGCACCGCGTTCCAGAAGAAACTGTAGCCGATCAGCACCAGGGCCAGCTGCAGCGGGCTTTGGGCAAAGAAGACCCCGGTGAAACAGGTCAGCGCCAACAGCGCGCCCAGACGGATAACGCCCAGGCGCCGGCCGCTGGCATCGGCCAGCCAGCTCCACAGATTGGGCGCCGCGATCTTGGTGACCAGGGGAATGGCGAGCAGGGTGCCGATCTGTTCGGGGGCCAGGCCGCGCGCATCCAGATACAGCGACCAATAGGGATACAGGCCGCCGAGCAGCGCGAAGTAGAAGAAATAGAACCCCGACAGTCGCCAGTAGGGAATCGGGTTGGACTGGCCCGCGACCGGCAATCAGAACCCGCTGTCCAGGGGCGGCAGGCCGCAGGCGACATCCGCATTCTGGCCGCGATGGCGCAGCGCGTGATCCATCAGCACCAGGGCGAGCATGGCCTCGGCGATGGGTACGGCGCGGATCCCGACGCAGGGATCGTGGCGACCCGTGGTGACCACCTCGACGGCAGCGCCCTCGAGGTCGATCCCGCGCCCCGGCAGGCGCAGACTGGAAGTCGGCTTGAGCGCCAGGCGCACCAGGATGTCCTGGCCGCTGGAAATGCCGCCCAACACGCCGCCGGCGTGATTGGAGACAAAACCCTCGGGGGTCATCTCGTCGCGATGCTCGGTGCCGCGCTGTTCGACCACGTCGAAACCGTCACCCATGGCCACTGCCTTGACCGCGTTGATGCTCATCATGGCGCCGGCGATGTCAGCGTCCAGCTTGTCGAACACCGGCTCGCCCCAGCCCGGTGGCACGCCGGCGGCCTGCACCGCGATCTCGGCGCCGATGGAATCGCCCTCCTTGGCGAGCGCCTGCATGAACCCTTCGAGCTCCGGTACCAATGCCGCGTCCGCACAGAAAAAGGGATTGCGCTCCACCTCGTCCCAATCCAGGGCGCCGGCGGTGAAGGGCCCCAGGCGGCGCAGATAGCCGCGCACCTCGACGCCGAAGCGCTCGCGCAGATACTTGCGCGCGATGCCTCCGGCCGCCACCCGCATCGCGGTCTCCCGCGCCGAGGCGCGGCCGCCACCGCGGTAATCGCGCAGGCCGTATTTCCGGAAGTAGGTGTAGTCGGCATGCGCGGGGCGGAAGGTCCGGGCGATGTCGCGGTAATCCTTGGAGCGCTGATCCGTGTTTTCGATCAACAGGCCGATGGAGGTTCCCGTGGTCACGCCCTCGAAGACCCCGGACAGAATACGCACCTGATCCGCCTCCCGGCGCTGGGTGGTATAGCGCGACTGCCCCGGCTTGCGGCGATCCAGGTCCCGCTGCAGGTCGGCCTCGGTGAGTTCCAAGCCGGGCGGGCAGCCGTCGACGACACAACCGAGCGCGGGTCCATGGCTCTCGCCAAAGGTCGTGACGGTAAAGAGTCTGCCGAAAGTGTTGCCGGCCACGGTGGCTTCCCGCGCAGAGGGAGGCGAATTGTAACTCAACCCGGCGCGCCAGGAGCCGGCTGACGCTGCCTCGCGGGTCCGCTGCATGCGCCGGTTGGGCGGCACCGCGATACTACAGACCCTGGAAGGACCGCCACGCTGCTTCATCGGCTGGCGGTGATTCAGGCCCGAGGCCGAGGAGATCGGGCAGGTCGCCAGGATCAGTAAGGAAGGTCGGTAGAATTCGGAACCGACGCTCATCGGCGGCAGGGCCGGTCGACCAGATCAATTCTGCCCACCACTGCTCACACCGCGGAACTTCTCGTAACGCCGGTCGTGTTCGATCGGGTACTCCTCATTACGCCCATCGGCGCAAGCAACGAGGCGAGCACGGATCTCTTTGATATTACCATTCCGGTCAATCCGGACGCTGGGTGGATCACCCGACACGACCGACGAGACCTTGACCCCGCGCCTGACTTCAGTGCCGGCGTCCTGCGCAAGCCGTAGGAGGATCTCCTACATCGCGGGGTGGTAAAAAAATTGAACGAACCGACGCTGTGGGGGCTCGCTTCCCGCAGGTCACGCCTGCCCAGCTCTTCACCCCCCCGCGTAGGTGACCCACCAGCGGGTTATCCAAAAGCTTGATTATCTTTAGGACCTTTCGTGCATCTGCACGATATTTCAGCTGATAGAGTAGCTCGCCGATTTCGCACCGCGTGCTCTCCCACTGATTGTATCCATACTCATTGACACCCAAGTAGGTGCTACTCAAGGTATGAACGTCGAACGCTAGCCCATTCTTCCAATTTCCTTCCAGCTTAATCGCCACCTCGAGCTCCTCTTTTGACTTCTAACGCCCGGCTCACGCGCCGGTATGGAGCTGCGAAGCAGCGGAAAATCGGTCGCTGTGCAGCCGATTGTTACATGCTCTAGTTCGTGGGCTTATACCAGCCATCAATTGAGGCCTGAACTTCAGATCTTACATAGGATTCTGAAGGTGGAGACATATCCCTAAAAGGCGTTAGGCTCAATGTTGACTCTGGTTCCAATGCAATTGAACTCATCCTTCTCAATCTCTCCTCGCATGGTTCGTTAACATGCATCCAACGTTCACGATATAGCTCGCTGATTTTGTGATCGATTGCAATTGAACAGCCTCGAGAATAGATTCTTCTCTGCTCACCCCAGAACTCTGAACCTTGAAGTGACGAAATTTGATGCTGAGACCAACCCTCTTCTTCTCCTCTAACCTTGAAATGAAAATCAATACAGCCTTCAACCATTTCATCGCCTAGGGCGATCGCGCTGCCGAACTCAGCCTCCCAAGATTGAAAACTTGGTTCCGGACACTGAAGGACTGATGCGTTTCTCTGAATTCCCGCCTTGAACTCGTCTATGAGGCGCAGCTGAACATTTCTATATGTTTCGTTTGAGACAGAATTTGCCTGTTCTTGCAGCTCATCAAGTTTCTTGTCCACAAATTCTATGGGCTGAATAAACGCGGTAGTTAATCTATCTGCTACCGCATTCACTGAATCACGCTCGAAGATATTGAAAATATTTCCCGTGTTATTTATAAGAAAAACGAATTCCATGGACATGGGGGTTTTGCCGAGTAGTCTGAGTCGCTGCTGTTCATAAAGTTGGTTCTCTGCATCAGCCAACGCATCAGCAGTAGTCATAAGATTTTTCCTAAAAGTTTGCTCCCGACCTGCCAATTGCTCTAATGCCTTCTCCGCCTGCTCCTTCTCGGAGCGAATTCGGGCCAATGAATTTTCTAATTCGTACTTATCCGACTCCAGTGATGAAATCTCTTCTTGATTGCGCTGGATATTTCTAGCATAGCTTTCGATCTCTTGTTCCCAGCGCGACTTCGCGATCTTTAGGTGCGCCACGTCTTCTGCTAATTTTTCCTTTTGGAACACCGGTAACACGGTGTAGAAATAGCCCCAAACAACAACAACGAGCATCAAGACTTGGGAGAAATTGGCAATAATAGCGCTATACTTTTCAAAGCCCGATGAAGAGCTATTTTTTCTTTCATCCAATATTTTGGCGACACGAATTAAAGCCTTCTCTATGTTCTCGTTCGAGGAAATTTGCTGATTTCTTCGGAAACTCCTCTTAGGCCCCATTTTCTTCTCTTAGCTAGGTCAGATTTAGTGATGTATTTGGATGTGCATGCAACACCAAGTTAAGCTGCCAGGCGGTTCTGGCACGGAGCGTGCGCAAGCAAGCGGAGTGACAGGTTCCCTGGTCTGCTTCAACTTCATGTTATGTTCCGCTTTAATCACCTGTTGCGTCGTATACCAATAAGGCTTTACACCCACCGTAAAAAGAGACTCTCATCCTAACCCCTTCGTTGAGCTCAAGTACTTGATAGCGAAATACCGATGGGTTTTCCCCGAAGAAGGGGCGCTTCTCGAAGCTGCAATCATTTTCTCGTATCAAGTTCTGTCGCTGCGCTTCTTCCATGGTCGCAGTGGGCCGTGCCAGAAACTCAGGAAACCAACCGACGTCTCCCAACCATTTCTTGGAGTAGTGCAGATAAAACATCGCTCTAGCGAATTGCTCAAAGAAGCGGTCAAGACGTTGAATCTCGATCTCGTGAACGAGCCGTCCAGCCTCTTCATTTGCCCTGTCACGGAACCGGGTAATTATGCTTGGATTTCGTTTGTTTTGTCGCCTAATCTGATTTTGGTAGTGGTTCCGGCCTACTTCGTTAATAAGTTCCAACCCCGCAACAACGTTGAGAAAATACTGATCATCCTTCGACTTCTTTAGGTTATGTAGATCACAGGATGGAACCGTATCCAAGTTCTTTCTTAGATCTGTCCCACTCCCTAAGTCTTTTGCCTTTGGAAAGAAACACTGTGGCGGGACATGTTCTCGACCAGTCGACGGCAGATCACACATGTAACAAGAGCCGGGATCGTTCATGGTACGTAAGGAATATAACGCCGGCGATCAGCGGCGCCGGGAAGCGGCGCAGAAATTGCGGAAGCAATTTGTGTGACGCTTTTTGGTGTCCGCTGCATCGCCATTGTTAGGCGCCTCCGCTGCTCTCCTGATTTGGGCCCCATCCAGCGAGCTCTCTAGATCGGGAACCGGGTTGTAGAGCGGCATCATAGTCCTCAAGGTTGTCTAAGAACCGCTTAGTAGCTGTCATTTTGCTTTGGTTGGTCTGCGACCGCTCCAGAAGGGACATGATCCTATCTGCATCAAAGGCGCCAAGATCAGGGTCGGTCAACGCCATCGGATTCAGAAAGAACGTGTCTTCGTAGAGGCACAGAAGTCGATACGTGTGTTCGGTGTTCGGTATCACGCGAAGAAAATCGACCGAGACCTGAATCGCGCATATGTCCTTGGTGACCTGATCGCGTTTCTCGGCGTGATGATAGGCGTCCACGAAGCCGCGGCCTAGCATCACGTCTCCACGGCGTAGCACGAGACCGTAGCCCAGCGCTCCTCTCGGGATGAAGCCAGATAGCAGAAGCTGGTGATAGAGAATTGATGCGGAGATTAGATATCTCAGCGCCGGATCTCGTGTGGGTCGCTCGGAGAACAGCACGAACATGTCATTGAGCCGGATCGTCGAGAAATCTCTGGTCCCAAGCACCCTTCGCTTCGTCACGAACACCAATTTGTGGGGTACCTTTGCACGGAACTTATAGTATTGCTGGTCCAGTTTCTCACTGATCCCAAGAAGTACATCCTTGTCCTTAGTCGCGATACGGTGTGCGATACCTAGAGCATCTACCACAAGGACTGGGGAGAGAGCTGGCTGTTTGGACCTGAAGAAAGGCATGGGCAGTGCGAGGCGCCTAACGCCCAAGCTCACCCGACGCGGGCCGTGACGCGGCACACGGTCGGGTGGAGCGCCGTGTTAGCGCCATGTAGAATGAATCGGTAGCAACGTGAGAGCGAGGTAGACCCAATGGTAGCAGCCGACCTTGAAACGATCCTCAACCAAGCGAAAAGCCTGTCCGAGCCTGACCGGGCCCGTTTGGCGCACGACCTGCTGGCGACCCTAGACGGCCAACCCGATGCCGACGCGGCGACGGCTTGGGAGCGGGAGGTGAGGCGTCGACTCGCGGAAGTTCGGAACGGAACCGCAAAGACGATTTCTCGCGAAGAACTTACCGAGCGGCTCAACAATCGCCTAAGGTAAGGAAGGATGCCGACGCTCGAGATTCTCGCTGAAGTAGCCGAAGAAGCGGAGGCGGCAGTTGATTGGTACGAGCGTGAGCAGCCAAGTCTAGGCCGGCAATTCCGCGACGCATTGAACACCGGTTTAGACCTCCTCGAAGAAGGAATCGTGGCCGCTTCTTCGTTGCCTGGGCCATTAGGCAACGAAGGAATCCGCCATCTCGTGCTTCGCCGCTTCCCACACGACATCATTTTTGTCTCCCACCACAACTCGATTACCGTCCTTGCTTTTGCTCACCACTCACGACGCCCTGGATATTGGCGAGATCGTTCTCAGCGCTAACGCTCCGCTAACGTGCGCCGCTTGCGGCGTCATCATTCAGCGGCTTGTTAGCAGCCTCAGCCTTCAAACGCTCAACCAGCCAGATCTTGATGATGGACTGCCTGGTAACACCAATACGAGCCGCCTCACGATCCAGTGACTCTACTACCCATGAAGGAAAGTCGACATTGATACGCTTCTGATCCTGGTTGGCACGACGCGCCGTGGATAGATCAAGATCATCAATGATGTCTTTTTTGCCGTGGTCGAATTTCTTGTCAAAATCTTTAGCTTTCATACAATTCCACCTCTCTTCTCCGAGAACGCCTTACAGAAATGAGCTGAATTGTTCCGTTTCTGTAGGTGACGACGGCAGGCCAGTGCTTTAGGCCTATAAGGCCTATGGCCAAAAACCGAGGCTCGTCGTCGGATCTAGCCCGGATCTCCAGCAGATCCGGGTCTTCCCACAGAGCCTGGGCATCCAGAAACTCGATTCCATGCTTCTCTAGATTGGCCTGACTTTTGTCGTCATCGTGCTCGAAACCGCTCATGAGTATAAATTATTCCTTTTCTACTCATTTAGCAAGAGGGGTGGACTCTGGGTGGCTGCTAACGCTGGCCATCAGCCGCGCAGTCGCGCGCAGCGCGAATGCGTCGGCTGGAACGCATAGTTGGACGTCATAGCCCGAGTTCAGCCTTGATGATGGCGATGACCGCCGGCTCGTGATCTTGCCCCGTAATTTGAAGCCGGCTGCGCTTAAGGCTTTGTACTTCGACCGTGTATCGGTCTGCCTTCGGGACGGTTGGTCGGATGAACAGGCCAACGACTTCACCCCAAGTTGCCATCCCAACACGCGCTTCGGATTTTATTGTTCCCGAGGCCCTGTCACTTTCGACAATAGTCAGATTACTGCTCATACCTCGCACGGACGCCTTCCAGATTTCGTCATAACTCTTTCCGGTGACGTCGAAGGTAGACCCACCCGCTCCAGGTTGGAGGCTGCCGACGGTCGCGCAGCCGGAGGAAAGGCAAAGCAGCAATAGTGCGATTAGTTTCTTCATAGTTCCCCTTTAACTACCAGATGACGGCAACGCCCTAATTTCGTGTGACGTCCAACGTTAAAGCTGTGCGGCGCAAACGAAGCGCAGCGTAGTTTGCGTCCGAACGAGCGCCTTGTTAGGCGCGTTCATTCCAGTGCTTCATGTACAGAGTCCCGAATTCAACGACGGCTAATCCATCACACAACAACTGCGGGTGGAATAAAACCGGCCTAGATGGCTCTCCTTCAAAAGAGTGCAGAAACACAAAAGATGGCCTCCCTATCTTTTCTTGTTCTTCATAAATCTCATCAAGTTTTTCCCCTTCCATAGCCTTTATCAGTTCCATTTTCTTACTTTCAAGGTCGTTGTAACGCTTGCCCTCATCATTAGTGAGTTCAGCCGGAGGAATATACAGCGGTATCCTATGGGCCAATGCATCTCGATAAGACTTGAGGTATTTCTCATGCCAGTCTGTGATTGTTTCTGATGTAAGATAGTCACGAAGCGGTTTAGGGAGGTACTTGCTTGTTCCCTCGCGAAACAGACCAACCCCATGTTTTCCACCAACTTCGGCGACCAAATCATGCCGATATACGAAGGACCAAGCCCAATTATCGAAAATACCAGATAGGCTCATGACATAAGCATGTAGGTTTATTTGCACGTCATAAACCACATCTCTTTGAAGTGGCTTGCTGGCAGTCAAGGGGAATTCATTAAATATATTTTCTAGACATCGTTTCAGAAGATTCAATCTGCGTGCCGCGCCGTACAAGAGATGCTCTTTTACACCTGCATGGTCTGATTCTTGTCCAGCCAATACAGTTTGTAACATTAGCTCTTGAAGGCCATGGTGTACTTTTGTGTACTCAGCCTTAAATTTGCCAATCTGCTCTTCCGTGTAGCCCATGGAAGTTCTCTACCTCCCGCCTAACTACAAATAGGCGGCCCAAACGCCGCATAGCACCCTGACGCGGATTGCGAGCGGGCAGTGTTCCTTTTCAAAAACAACTTCTTGCGCATAAAATGGGCAGTGTCTCGAAGTGCGTTATGCGGCGCATCCGCAACGTAAGGCATTATGCTGCGCTTCCACCGCATAACGCCCGTCCGGCTACCCATGGAAGTCCCGATAAATCCGGCACTTGCGTTGGCGGATTGCGGATATTCTGTGCAACATTTGCGCGTCCCCGGACGGTAGGTGTATAAATATACACATCCCTGCCGTCGCGAAGGAATGCGCCATGACACACGACACCACGAATCCGCAGCCGCCGCGGCTGCTTCAGCAGGTACGCAACCGGATCCGGAGGCTGCACTACAGCTACCGGACCGAGCAGGCCTACATCCACTGGATCCGCTTTTTCATCCTCTTCTCGGGCAAGAGGCATCCCCGGGAGACGGGCAAACCCGAGGTGGAGCGTTTTCTGACCCACTTGGCGACCGTCCGGAACGTCGCCGCTTCCACCCAGAATCAGGCACTCAGCGCGCTCCTCTTCCTTTACAAGCAGGTGCTTGAGGTGGAGATCGAGCGGATCGACGACGTCGTACAGGCCACGAGGCCGGCCCGGGTACCGGTCGTGCTCACCCGGGACGAGGTCGCGGGCGTGCTCGCCCGCCTGAGCGGGCGCTACTGGCTGATGGTGAGCCTGATGTACGGGGCTGGTCTGCGGCTTACCGAGTGCTTGCGGTTGCGGGTACGGGACCTGGACTTCGGCTACCGGCAGATGGTGGTCCGCAGCGGGAAGGGGGCCAAGGACCGTTTCGTACCTTGCCCCGAATCGCTGGCGGGCAGTGTGCGCCAGCAGATCGAGGCGGCGCGGAGGGTCCGGGAAGCCGATCTTGCCGACGGCTATGGCGAGGTCTCGTTGCCTCGAGCGCTCGCGCGTAAGTACCCGAACGCGGGCACGGAACCGGGCTGGTGGTATCTCTTTCCGTCCGCCAACCGTTCGGTCGACCCCGTTTCGGGCCAGGTGAAACGGCACCATATCGACCCCTCCCGGATCCAGCGGGCGTTCAAGCAGGCGGTGCGGGCCGCCGGCCTCCGCAAGCCTGCGACGCCTCATACGCTGCGCCACTGCTTTGCCACCCACCTGCTGGAGGCCGGTTACGACATTCGGACCGTGCAGGAGCTGATGGGGCACAGCGACGTGAAGACCACCCAGATCTACACCCATGTGCTTCGGCGGGGTGGGGCGGCGGTGCGCAGCCCCGTGGATACGCTGGCCGGTGGTCAGGGAACGGGGATCGGTAGCCTTATGGCCACACCGCTGCCTTCCGCTGACGGCGCATGAGCGGCGTGCCGCGGCTGCGGCACGCTGTGTTCCAGTCCCGGGGCTGCAAACAGGTTCCACGGCAGCGTCCATCCGTGTGCCAAGGGCGCACCCTGGGGCTTTCGAGCCACCCGATGGGGCACTATTGCGGGCCAGACTATCGATTTCGTGGGACTGCCGCAATTCAGCGCGCAGCGCCCGGGCGGCAGACAGGGCACCGCCCAAGGCAGGAATCGAAATCGCGGCGGCGGGGTCGAGCGCCTCGCGGAGCCGCTCGCGGTATCCCCGACCTTCAGTCCAGCAGTTCCTGAACCGCGAGCAACTCTTCGCGGCTGAACACCAGGATGCCGTCGCCGCCGCGCTCCAGATCCACCCAGGTGAAGGCGATTTCCGGATAGCGCTCCTCCAGGGCCGCCGCGGAATTGCCCACCTCGACGAACAGCATGCCCTCGTCCTCCAGCCAGTCGGGTGCATCGCGCAGAATCCTGCGCACCACATCCAGGCCATCGACGCCGGCGGCCAGTGCCAGCTCGGGCTCCCAGCGGTATTCCTGGGGCATCTCCGCGTAGTCGTCGGCGTCCACATAGGGTGGGTTGCAGACGATGAGGTCGTAGGCCTGCTCGAGGTCCTCGAACAGATCGGATTCGATGGCCCGCACCCGGCGCTCCAGGCGGTGCCGCACGATATTGAGGTCGGCCACTTCCAGGGCGTCGACCGAAAGGTCGGCGAGATCGACCTCGGCGTCGGGGAAGGCGAGCGCACAGGCGATGCCGATGCAGCCGGAGCCGGCGCAGAGGTCGAGAATGCGTTCCGGTGTATAGGGCAGCCAGGGGCGGAATTCGCGCTCGATCAGCTCGGCGAACGGCGAGCGCGGCACCAGCACGCGTTCGTCGACCCTGAACCTGAGTCCCGCGAACCAGGCCTCGCCGGTGATGTAGGGCGCCGGCTTGCGCTCATCGATGCGGCGCTCGAAACGATCGAGCACAGCGCCTTTTTCGGTTGTGGTGAGCCGCGCATCCAGCACCTGGCCACCGCTGTCCAGCGGCAGGTGCAGGGCGGCGCAGACCAGCGTAACGGCCTCGTCCCAGGCGTTGTCGGTACCGTGTCCGAAGCAGAGTCCGGCGGCGTTGAAGCGGCTGGCGCCCCAGCGCACGAAGTCGCGCACTGTATGGAGCTGCTCGAGGCATTCGTCGCGCATGCGGCGCCTCCGCGTCGGGTCGGTTCCGCTCAGGATTCCAACCGCTCGATGATGGTGGCGTTGGCGGTGCCGCCGCCCTCGCAGATCGCCAGCAACCCGTAGCGGCCCTTGCGCCGCTCCAGCTCGTTGAGCAGGGTGGTCATCAGCTTGGCGCCGGTGCAGCCCAGCGGGTGACCGTTGGCCTGGGCACCGCCGTTGACATTGAGCTTGGCGGGATCGGCGCCCACCGCCTTGGCCCAGGCCAGGGGTACCGAACCGAAGGCCTCGTTGACCTCGTAGAGGTCGATATCGTCAATGGTCAGGCCGGCCCGTTCGAGCGCCTTGCGGGTCGCCGGAATCGGTCCCTCGAGCATGATCACCGGGTCCGAGCCCACCACTGCGAGGGCGTGGATGCGCGCCCGCGGTCTGAGCCCATGGCGTTTCACCGCCTCGGCGTTGGCGAGCATGATGGCGGCGGAACCGTCGCTGACCTGACTGGCGGTGCCCGCGGTGATCACCCCGCCCGGCGCCAGCGGCTCCAGGGTCGACATGGCCTCCAGGCTGGCGTTGGGCCGAATGCCCTCATCGCTGTCGTGAACGATGGTGCGGCCGTCCTCGCCGGTCAGCTCGATGGGCAGAATCTCCGCGCGATACTTACCGCTCTCGGTGGCCGCTGCCGCCTTCATATGGCTCTCGTAACCGAAGGCATCCAGTGCCTCGCGGGTGATTTCATATTTCTTGGCGAGCATCTCGGCGCCCATGAACTGGCTGAATTCGACGCCCGGATAGCGCTCCTCGAGGCGGTCGCTCTTGGGATCGCCGCGGCCTTTCTCCTGGGCATCCTGAACCGCGGAGAACATGGGCACCCGGGACATGGACTCGACGCCGCCGGCGATCACCAGATCCTGGGTGCCGGACATCACGGCCTGGGCACCGAAGTGGATCGCCTGCTGGGCCGAGCCGCACTGGCGATCGACACTGACCCCGGGGACCGCCTCGCCGAGCTGGGAGGCAAGCGCGACGTTGCGCGCCACATTGCCGGTCTGGGCGCCGTACTGGGAGACGCAGCCGAAGATGAGGTCGTCCACCGCCTGGGGATCTACCCCCACCTGCTCCAGCAGGCCGTCCACCAGCATGGCGCCCAGGTCGACCGGGTGGATCTTGCTCAAGCGACCGCGGTTGCGGCCGGTCGCGGTGCGCAGGGCACCGACGATATAGGCGTCTGCCATGGGAATCTCCTGTCGATTGTGTGGAAGTCGGCGTCCATTGTAAGCCCTGCCCGCGGAATGCACAGCGAACGCGGCCGCCGGGCTGTACGGGGTTGCGGCACGGCCGGCGCCCGGGGTTGGGGGAGCCGGCTGCGCCCGCTACACTGATACACCCTGCCACACGGGGCTCCGAGATGAACCGAACCGAGACGCTAGCCAGCCAGTGCCCCTGCTGCGGCGAGCCCATCGAGCTGATCGTCGACTGTTCGATCGAGCACCAGGACTACACCGAGGACTGCCCGGTCTGCTGCCAACCCCTGACCGTGGCCGTACGCATCGACGCAGAGGAAATCCACCTCGAAGTCCACCCGGAGAACGACTGAGCGCCGCCTCAGCGCATACCGCGCATACCGCGCCGCCAGGCCATCAGACCGGTGAGTGCCAGCACGACCATCGCCACCGCCACCGCATCCATCAGCCAGACGCCGCGTATCCCCAGCAGGCGGCCGCTGTGCAGGTCGAGCACCAGCCGCTCCAGGGTGAGGTCATCGCCGGCGGCGAAAGGCGCCAGGGTTTCCACCAGTGACCCGGGCAGCGGCTCCGGCCGCGACCAGGCGACCGCGTCGGATTCCAGTGGAATGAACTCCGGCGCCTCCGGCAGCACCCGCAGCAGTCGATCGCGGACGCGCAGCACCAGCCGTCCCTGGGCGAGACCCAGGGCCTGTACCGGCACCGGCAGCCGATAGGTGGGATCGATGCGATCCACCAGCAGGCCTTCCGCCGTGAACAGCAGCAGCTCGCGCTGGCAGGCCACCGCCAGCTGGTCGTCGAACGCGACCGCGCCGACCAATTCGCTGCGGCAGGTGGCAACCTGACGGTCATCGAGGAACAGGCCGTCGGCAACCCGGCTGAGCCAGCGCCCGTTCAGCGCAAAGCCGTCGATCCGCTCCGGCAGGTCGATCCCATACCAGCTCAGCACCTGGGGGGAGCGGATCACCAGGCGGTCGAGCTGTAAGGCGGAGGCGTGGTTGAGGGCGAATCCGGTGAACGCGAGCACGATCACGAACAGCGCCGCCAGCACCCCCAACCTTCTGTGCCAGCGCTTCAGGGCGGCGCCCCGTTCACTCTTCGCTGCCACCGCTCACCTCGGCGTGAAACAGCAGTGCCAGCCGCGCCACCCGCTCCATGGCCCGCACCGAGAGGGTCGCTCCGGTAATGCCATCGATATCGCGGTCGAGCCGCAGGGTGTCCCCCGCCGCCAGGCTCACGCCTTCGAACTGCTGGGTAAAGAACGGAAAACGCACCTCGTCGCCACGTGATTCGCGGAACTCGAGTACCCGGATAGCGGCGACAGCGCCGCCTTCAACCACCACACCGATGGTGATGGGATGCGTCTTGCCGATCTCGTCGAGGATCCATGCGGTTCGACCGCCGGCGCGCCAGAAGCGCAGCCGCAAGCCGGCCGGCGGGTGATCGAGAATCCGCGCCGCCCGCTGTTTGATCTCGGGGGACAGCCACAGCGTCTCAAGCCTGGGCTCGACGCCGGCAAAGGCCTCCGCGAGGAACTCCTCCGCGGTGAGATAGACGCCCCGGGACAGCCCCGCGGGCGCCCAGAGCGCGAGCAGCACCGCGAGCAGGACTGCCCGCGGCCGCACCACTGTCGCCGAAACCAGGGGACGCAAGGATCAGAAACTCCAGCCGAGGCCCAGATTGAAGCTGTCGCCGTCGCCGTTCTGCTGATCGCTCCAGTCGGCCTTGAGCACCACATTCTCCACCAGCCAATAGTTGAACCCGACGTCGAATTGTTCCACCTCGGTATCCACGCTGTCACCTGCCTGGGTGTCCCACTCACTGAAGCGGGTGAAGATCCCCAACTTGGGCGTCAGCCGCCAGGAGGGTTCGACATACCAGCCCTTCTGCTCGTCGCGACCCGCGGCCTGGGCCTGATCGCCGTCGATATCCCATTGGGCGTAGAGGGCGCGCAGCCCGAACGGCCCCGCCTGATAGGCGGCGTGGGTCTCGTACAGCAGACCACTGGCTTCGTCGGCACCGGCCACCAGTCCCTGCAGCAGGTCCTCCTGATAGTTGATCGTGGCTGCGAGCTCAAGCCCGGCGATACCCGTGTACTTCAGGCGCCCGGTGTAGGCGAACTCCTCCGCCACCGCCTCGGCGGATTTCTGCCGGCCGCCACGAACATCGAAGGCGTCGGTCTCGAGGCCGCTGTGGACGCCGAAGTCGTAGCTCAGACCGGGCGCGATCTCGCCGCCCAGCATCACCCCGGATTCCCACCAGGTGGAGGGAATGATCCGGCTCTCGACATTATTGCGCTCGACCCCGTAGAAAGTCTCGGGCTCGTGGGTTTCGTTGAGAATGCCCACGGGTATCAGGAAGAGCCCGAACCTGGCGCTGTGATGGTCAGCGTAATCCCATTCGATATAGGCCTGTTCCAGCTCCACTTCGCCCGGCTTGTCGTCACCGGCCAGGGAGTGTTCCAGCTCGACCTCGGAGAAGAAACGCACTCGGTCGTTGAAATCGTGCGCCAGGTACATCACGAAGCGGTGGGCGTCGATCTGGTCGGTGTTGCCGTTCTCCTTGTTGTTGTAATGGATCTCGCCATAGCCGCCGATCTGGGTGCGCTCGGCCCAGTCCGCGACCTTGGCATAGGTGTCGCTGCGCTGGGTCGCGCTTTCCACGGCGCTGGCGGTGGCCTCCACCGCGGTCGCGGTCTGCTCGACCCTGGTATCGGTCTCGCTCAGCCGCGCCTTCAAGGCCTCGATCTCCGTCTGCTGCTCCTTGAGCAGACGCAGCACCTCGGCCATGGTCGGCTCCGCGGCAGCGGCTTGTTGTTCCACCGCTTGCGCCGCGGGGAATGCCAGGGCTGCCGCCACGGCGGCACCGAGCACGGATTTTCTCATGGCTGGATCCTCTGTTGTGTGATGGTTAGTGATTGTGAAACTCTTGGTCGCGCCCGCCAGGAGGCGCTGGCGGCGAAGTCTATCGGGATGCGAATGCGAATACAACTAATTATCATTTGCTGAAAAAGAAGGGGCACCGCTACAATGGCGCCCTCCACAGCCCCGGAACCAGAAAGAGATGAAAACCCTGCCAGCTCTGCTCCTGCTGCTCGCCATCCCGTCATGGGCGGCCAGCGCCGGACAGGTCCGTGAGTATTGGGTGGCCGCCGAGCCGGTCGAATGGAATTACGCGCCCTCAGGCCGCAATCTCATCCACCCGGGTGCCGGACTCGGCCCCTGGGGTGAGCGGGTGCGTTATCCGAAATACCACTTCATCGGCTATACCGACGGCAGCTACCAGACTCCGGCGCCGCAACCCCGCTGGCGCGGCATCCTCGGGCCCGAATTGCGCGGCGAGGTCGGCGACACCCTGAAGGTGCACTTCCGCAACCGCACCGAGCTGCCGCTGTCCATGCATCCGCACGGCCTGCACTACGACGAGGACAACGACGGCGCCGACCGCCGCGGCGCCGGCGGCGTCATCGGTCCAGGGGAAGCGTACACCTACACTTGGCAGATCGATGAAGCTGCGGGTCCCGGACCCACGGACCCGTCGTCGATCGTGTGGCTCTACCATTCGCACTTCGATCCGGTCGCGGACATCAACCGCGGCCTGATCGGCACCATCGTGGTCACCCGCAAGGGTATGACCCGGGGTCCCGACGACCCCCGCCCGCGGGATGTCGACAGATCCTTCAGCACCCTGTTCATGGTGTTCGACGAAGAGGACGGCGCCGAAGGCGGCCTGATGCATGCCATGAACGGCTACATTTTCGGCAACCTGCAAGGGCTCGAAGCCGTCGCGGGGGAAAGAGTGCGCTGGCACCTGGTGGCGCTGGGTTCAGAAGTGGACCTGCACACCGCCCACTGGCACGGTGAGACCGTGCTCGACCACGGCCGGCGCACCGATGTGGTGGAGTTGCTGCCGGCTTCCATGGTGTCCGTCGACATGATCGCCGACAATCCGGGCACCTGGCTGTATCACTGCCACGTCGGTGACCATATCACCGCGGGCATGAAGACGCGCTGGACGGTGACACCCGCGCCCGCCGGCCGCCGCTGACGCGGATCAGTCGTAGGGCAATGGAATGGACTCCCCCTCCCTAACGGCGTCGCGTTGCGCCAGACTCGTTATTCAATCAACCCAGTCACAGAAGGGGGAGCCCAGATGAACATTAGCAACCTTGGTGTGGATTTGGCAAAGCACG